>BNJS01000896.1_pt1 | contig 130138 bp, 195 predicted proteins | sample 8540461 | NCBI WGS metagenome assembly BNJS01 (sample SAMD00202454, study PRJDB9452) | human saliva metagenome | isolation source: human saliva | place: Japan
TTTAACCGACTTGTTATCATATTCTCATAGAAATACATACGTAAGGAGATACTATGATTATCAGTGCATTAAATAACCCAAATTTTTAAAGTGGGGTTACCAAAAGTTATCGCAGACATTTGCGATCATCTCAATACTTTAGATCTTGAAGCATTAGAAAATGGTCGTCATGATTTAAGTGAGCAAGTCTATATGAATGTCATGGAATTTGATACGGTTGAAGCAGATAGCAAACAGGCTGAACTTCACCACAAATATCTAGATATTCAATTACTTATTCGTGGTGAAGAAAATGCTGAAGTAAGCATGACTTTATCCAAATCTTAGCTTATACGATGAATATCATGAGCAGATGATTACCAATTAACCCCACAAATTGAAGATAAAAATCACCGTGACACTTTTTACCAAAAATGTTCGCCGTCTTTTTCCCTTATGAACCCCATAAACCGGGTTGCACCGTAAACGGTAAATCAACTATTGTGAAAAAACTGGTGGTGAAAGTACCGGTAGAATTGATTTAATTATTTCGATTCATTAAAGAAAAAGTGCGGTTAGAAATTTATATATTTTTCTGACCGCACTTTTAAATTTATCTCTCTCTAATGCTTGTTTCATCTCGCGTAATTGGTTTTGATTAAATATTGAAACACTGTTTTCTCACCAGTTTTAACATCTACTGTTGCAACCATCCCAGGAATAATTGGCATTTCGTTCCGTTTTTATCAACAAGATGGCTCCCTGACGTTTTCACTAATATGCGATAATACACGTTATTCATATTTAGCTTTTAATTCACTAGCATTATGTTTTTCATCACTTAATGTATCTGGGCTGATTAACGTCACCTCGCCTTGTAAACCACCATAAATCGCATAATCATAAGCGGTGAGTTTTACAACTGCAGGCAAACCTGGGCGGATAAATGCAGCATCATTCGAGCGAATATAAGCCTCAACTAGAAGATTATCTTCAATCGGTACAATTTCAAGAATATCCTGCCCAGCATTAACAACTCCACCAATCGTATTAATGCGAATATTTTTTTACAACCTTTCATTGGTGCACGAATTTGTGAACGTTCAACGGGGCTCAGCCTCGCATTGCCATATTTTCTTTAGCCTGTGCGAGTTCCGATTCTGTTTTTACTTAACTCATTACTTGCATCTGTTGTATAACGGTTTTTGACGTTCTGTAATTTGTGCTTCTAAATCATGTGAATCACGTTGCATACGTAGAAGATCAACTTGTGACATAACGCCACGTTTTACCATTGGTTCTGCTCATAGCTATTTGCTGTTCAAGCGCATCTTTACTTTGTCTTAAGCCCGAAACTTGTTCTTCCATCGCTCTACGACGAGAAACGTAAGCGGCTTCTTCACGCTTTTTTAATTCATCTGAAATATGGTCAGGGAAAACAAGATTTGTGTTGTAGGCCTCTGCCTGTAAACGAGCTACCATAGCTTCTAAGTTTTCTACTTTTGCTTGGCTTTCACGTAAAATAGCAGAACTACGGGTATCATCTAATCTTAAGAGAATTTGCCCTTTTTCAACGGTATCTCCTTCCTTGACTAACATTTCTTGAATCGTTCCTGGATCGAGGCTTTGTACGATTTGCTCACGGCTACTTGGAATAATTCGTCCTTGTCCTTGGGTAACTTCTTCTGAGCGGACTAAAATATGCCCAAATGATAAAAAGCAATGATAAAAAGACAAAAATAAACTAATTATTGAAAAATAACCCGTATGTTTTTCCGATTGTAAGGCTGCATTTAGACATCGTTAATCAGCTTTTAAATCCTCTTGATTGATATTTTTCTCTTTGCTGATTTGACATATTACTCACCTTTTCTTCTTTTTCCTCAGCGGCAGCCTGTGCTGCTTGTGCTTGTCGCTCTTCATTTTCACGCAATTTTGCAATAACTGCATCTCGAGGGCCATCAATTACAACACGGCCATTATCAACAACAACGACACGATTAACCATTGGTAACACTTGTAAACGATGTGTCACCACTACAACGGTTTTATCTCTAGCCCATTGAGCTAACACGCCTAGCGCTTGTTGTTCAGTTTGCTCATCTAAACCTGTTGTGGGTCTCATCTAATAAAACAACACGAGGATGGCGTAAAGTCAAACGTGCTAATGAAACAATTTGTTTTTGTCCACCTGAAAGCCCCAAACCATCTTCACCGAGTGGCATATCCAAACCTTTAGGATGGTTACGAACCAACTGATCTAAATGGAAATTACGCAATGCACCAAGCAATTCCTGGTCTGTTGAATAACCATCCATTCTGGCTAAATCTAAGTTCTCACGTAATGTCCCAAGGAATAAAACGTGGGGATTGATTAAGAAGTGACTTTATCACGTAGGAAATTCGGATCAATTTGGCGAATATCTACATTATCTAACAAGATATTTCCGCCCGTTGGCTCATATAGCCCACTCGCTAATTTCAATAATGTACTTTTTACCACTACCGATTCGCCCTAAAATTGCAACTTTTTCACCAGGACGAATGGTTAAATTAAGGTTTGCAATAGCAGGTTGCGAATCTTTATTATATTTAAATACGACATTGTTAAAGGTTATCTGACCTTGTACTTGATCGAGTGTTACAAAGAACGTTCTGGATCTCGTTCAATTGGTCTTTCAACAATGGAGTTTACTACCTTTTGAGTGCATTCTAGCTTGTTGATATCAGAATGGCTAATCCTGCAATTTTCCCAAGAGATGAAAAAGTGGCGGCCAGAAAGGATTACCGAAGCAATTACTGCACCCATTGTAATACGAGCTTCAACGACATCATCGTGAATTAAATAAGTACCTAATACAACTAAACCTGCGGTATTTAATTGCTGTAGCCCTACTGTAAAGTTAGAAACAAATTCATTGATCCGCTTTAACTTTCATTGAACTGATAGCTGTTAAAGCATTGAGTCTATCCCAACGCTGCTGAGCCCAGTTAGTTGCGTTATTAACCTTTAATGTTTCAATGCCTTCACCGCTTCAACTGCTAGCCCCTGACGTTGAGAGCTCTCTTTCATACTTTCATTGATACGTTTTGCTAATGTTGGCTGCACTGCAAAAGAAATTAGCAACACTAAAGCACAAGTCACTGCAGGTACAATAACCAATTTTCCACCAATAACAAACATGACAAATAAGAAAAGCAATAAGAATGGTGCATCAACTAATACCAATAAGCTAGCACTTGTCATAATTCACGCACAGCCTCAAAATCGCGTAAATTATTCGCATAAGAGCCTGAAGAAATTGGACGTTCAATTAAACGTAATGCGTAACCCGCCTAAAAAGAGCCGAACTGACAATTAAATCTGCTTTTTACCAGCAATATCAGTTAAATGCGAACGTATCATTTTAGCAATAAATTCAAAGGTAATAGCTAAGAATACGCCTATACTTAACACCCATAATGTTGAATATGCTTGGTTTTTGGAATCACTCGATCGTACACATTCATCACATAAAGTGAACTCACCAATGCCAAAATGTTGATTAGAGGCTAAAATGACTGGTAGTAATATTTTTAAAGCGACCAATAACCTTCCAGAACCAGGCTTTTGGTAAATGATATTCTGGTAATTCAGAACGGTGATCCGCAGTTAATTTTGGCTTAATAAACCAGCAGAATCCCAAATATTGTGCTTCAAGATCTTTGTGACTAATCTCATGTGCTGGTGCATCGCCTTGGCGAACAACATAAACACGCTCTTCGCCACGCCCCTTTTACCTCACTCACAACAGCGGCTCTGCTCATTATGTAAAAATAATAATAACTGGCATCGCAAGTGAAGGAATCTCAACTAACTTACGGCGAGAAATATGGTTTTCAAATCCATAACTACGCAATACTTCGCTAAGTGATTGAATATTCGCATTTAAATTTCGATCCCTTGCGACATTTGCGGCTAACGCCTCTTCTGCAACAGGTTGATTGAGTAGCTTTGTTGCAATAGCTAAATGTTTAATAATTGAATTCATAAAATTTATCTACAAAATGCCTTCTACTTAGAACTGACCATTTGCATTAAAAATCCGGGATTTTTGCCCATTTTACTAAAACTTGCTTTCGCCAATAAATATGCCAGCTGCATCAGTGGTAATCATTTTGTGCTTCCACATAACTTGTCTCGTTGCGGCTAATTCCTGCATAAGAATCTAATACTTCTAGCAAAGTGCGGTGAGAAATATAGAATTGTTGCTCATAGTCTTGAGCAACTTGAGATTGTGTCGAAATCAGTGATTTTACAATTTTAGCGCGTTGCTCACTTTGCTTCATATCCACTTTTGCTGTTTCTGCTCGTTCCTGGATATCACGTAATAACTCATCTGAACGCGCTCTAGCAGATCGTATTACTGCGTGGCTCTTCTCCAGTGCATAATCAGCAGATTTATTATAAAGATCCCAAGTCATCGTTACCGCAACACTTCTATCATGGCGAGTTGCACTCTTCTAAAATTAATGGACGGATATTTTGAAGTTTTTGCAACTTCAGCATCCGATAATGCACTACTGTATTCTGATTCTTGTGCTTTCACACTTGGATGTTCAGTGATTGGCACTTTATCGAATAGTGCAATAAGCTGTGCTGAATTCTCGTTTATTAAACGGATCGACGATATCTTTTTCAGTTAAACGTTTTGAGCTATATTTGTTTAATTTACTCAAAGTAACCGATAACGTTTTCTGTAAACTTGCTTCTGTTGATTGTGCTTGTAAATAACGGATTGTGCCTGTGTCATCTCTGAACGACGACCAGAATCATATTCACTAATTACTCGCAAATCTGCTAAGAATTCTCCTCGACGTTTAATATTTTTAGCAACTGCAATGGATTCTTTTGCACGAAGTGCGGTTAAATAAAGAGTGCTAATCGTGTGGCTAACTCTTCGCTGCGTTTCATAATATTTATGTTGATAATATTCCATTTTATGTTTATCACGCTCAACAGCAGCTTGAATTCCACCCCAAGCATATAAATTTAAACGGGATTTAATGCCAACATCATCACGCATTCTGGCATTATTAGAAGTATGTTGCTGGGCGACAACATTTTGTCCCGTTAACGAAAATGTTGGATAGTGCCCAGCTTTAGATGCTTCCATTTCATTATAAGCGCCTTCTGTATTAGCGCTCGCCTCAAGTAATGCAGGATCATTTCGCAAAGCATTGCGAAGAATATCTGCAAGTTCTTCTGCAAAAGCAGATGGAGATTGCAATGCACCAAGGAGTAGCAATGCAATGATTTTATGATGTACAAGTTTCATGGAAAGGCTCTCTTTATAGAGTAATCAAAATAAAAATTTTTAACTGTTTAGTTATAGCTCAAATAAGTTAAGAGTAATAATTAAAGATGCAAACTGCTCGTAAAATTCAACCGCTTGTAGAAGGCAGTGTTCAAGATAAATATTGCATAAAGCTGCGCTAAAAACATCTCAGCTTATACCTCTTTTTATTCAGCATCAAGCAGTCAAACGTTCTCGATTTTTTACAAAAACGCACCCGAGGGTGCGTTTTTCTAATAGACTGACAAATTAACCAACGGCAATATCTGAATCAACCCAGAGTTCGTTAGAACCAGAGTGGTAAACATGATAAGTTTTGCCTTCATAATTAACTTGTGAGCTTGCAACTTTACTAATCTCACTTAAATTCACTTTTATCACCTTCATCACCATCAATAATTACACATTGTTGTGAGATTTTACCACTATCATCAACCATTGGTTTAGAACTGTGGTTTCTCCTCAACATCACTTTTGTGGATAAAAACTGAGTTGTTTAACGTACCTTTAATATCAATTTTCTCAAAGTTAGAGAGCACTGAAATTGAGATCATAATCTCTTGCCGTCTCGATTCACAAACTCAAGTGTATCGAAATCATCACCACCATTAATAGATCCTCCTGATTCTATAAAACTAGATGTTCTTACGATATCATCGCCAGAGCCCATATCTATGTTTGCGCTATAGAATAAATAGGTGAACGGGAGATCTGTAGAACGCGCTTCAAGAATATCATTACCCGCGCCCATATTAATGGTGCCCGCAATTTTCTCAAAGCTTGCATAGTCATCACCACTACTGCCCATACCGTTACTATCTATGGTATTAGATGATATCCCACCCTCATCAGGATCTTTTAGCATCTCCCATATCTTCACCCGCTTGAGCCGTTACTTTTGCGCTATAGTTGTAATCAGGATTTCTCGCCTGAGCGCTCACATTCAGAACCATCTTTTTATTTGGTCTTGTGGAATGGTTGTGCTGTTCTGACCCGCTGCAATATTTGGTAACATTGTAGGATAGCCTGAAGTCCAGCTACCATCTGCATTTTTGGTTAAAGTCACTCTGACAGCTATATTAGAATCCTCTGGGTTCAAAAATATGTCAGACTTTTTCAGGAACTATGCTTACGTCAACCTTTATCGCCCACTTTTTGCATCATCTGGTACTTTCACGGTGACTGAACCATCTGTAGTCGATGGAATGATTTCCGTGCGCTTGGTGCAGGAGTCTTAGGGGCTTCACCCTACTGTCTGGAAAGCCTCATAACTAATTATACCCTGAATTAGCAAACGCTTTCGCAGTTACTTGCGAACCAGCTTGTATTTTTATCCACTGAAATCATCGCTTTTTCCCGTCGCGGGCCTCTACTGTCACATCCAGGGTTGTCCGAAGTCCAAGTACCGTCCTCACCTTCGTTAAGATTGTGATTTTTGTGTCCCTGATTTATCGGTATATCTTACTTTCATCGACTTAAGATCTTGAGCTGCAGGAGGGGAAATTTCACAAAACCATCTGTTTTACGGTTACCTTTGGGAGAATCCATTTCGGGAGTCAACGATAAGTTAACCCTTTACTGAGCTTGAAATTACCCTGCAGGATCCTTTGCATAAGCATGATACCTTCTCGAATCCTTTAAGTGTATTAGCTGGAACAATCGTATTATCATTGCCGGCTTTAACATTCGGCACATTCTCTGGTTTATCTGAAATCCAACTACCATCCTGTTGTTTAGTCAAGGTGGCTAAAGTTTTCATCAGCATCAATCTCATCTTGTCCGTCATCTAAATCATCGTAATCTTTATAAGCTTTTCGTTTAATTATAACAAAATCACCAACCTCGGCCTCTTCTGGCATTGTTACGCTTTACAGAACGATCTTGTAAAATAGTTATTTTTCGGATCGCTTGGCCCAGTATCCGGAATGCCAACCGCATTTGCCGTTGCTTCTCCACCCGTATTCGTTGCTTCTTTACCGTTGTTACCTTTATTATTCGTTGCTGAGGCTTTCACTAGAGAGCCACCTTTTCACTTTATGTGCCAGAAGAGTTATTTTGCCAGTTTCTGAATTAAGCCAGATATCTTCTGGATTAGATGATACCAACCTTTATCAGCATCTTTAGTAATCGTGACTGTTTGTGGGATTTTCCTTTTTCATCAATGTAGTGAACTTCAAACTGATTTAGCATCTGCAGGTGGAGTAATATAAACAAAAACCATTCATTTTTAGCTTCAATAGTTGGTTTACCATGCGTGAGTGGTGTCAGGATTATTACCCAGCATTCGCTGTACCTTCTTCACCGGTGTTACCTGCGTGTTGTCAGTTGCTTTCGCTGTCACTGGAGAGCCATCTTTCACTTTATCTGCTGGAATGGCTGCTTTACCGCCAACAGGATCTACTGCAACATCTGGGTTATTTGAAGTCCAGTTGCCGTCGTTACCTTTAGTCAAGGTTGCAGTTTTCGGTGTACCCGCTTCGTCAGTATAGTTCACTTCTACAGATTGGGTATCCGGATCTGCTGGAGGAGTCACTGCTACTGAACCGTTGTCTTTTGCGTCAACAGTTGGTTTAGCTGGTGCTGTTGTGTCTTTAGCAGTATTGCTATTGTTATTAGCGTTATTTGACGAGCCGCCACCATGACTCGCCACTTGCTGCCGCGATAATACCACCCACAGCAGCGACCCCCTGCCGCCACCCATAACCAGTTTGGATTAAATGCCCAGAATGGTGCAGTTACGCTGTTTCCGCCTAATGCTTGTGGTGCAAAACTTGATCTGCAAGCAATGTCACTGCATCGCTTTCTACACCACTTTGTGGAACGTAAGCATAGTATTGCCATCTTCGGCCATACCTAATACTAATTCAGTATTATCATATTCATAATAGCCTTCTAAGACTAAATCGCTGTCTTTATTGATATCGGTGCCTTCAAACGCAATATGAAGATCGTTGCCAACACGTTTGGTGTCGATCATTTCAAGGGCATATTGTGTTGCTTCATCAACCAATTCATAGTTCACATGAGGCTGTGCTTTGATGATAACTTTTTATGGGCTGAAGTGTTTAATTTTACGGTTTCAATGGTTTTATTACCGTTATTAATCTTTACGCTAATATTTTTTTGACATAAATAATATCCCTTAATTGATTAATGAGTTGCACAAGCGGTGTTGTTTACGCGAGAAATAGTATTAGCTTGATGCTTAAGCATTTTTAAAGCTTCTTGTGCTGTTGCTGCATCCACCTCTTTTAGTTGAGGTTTTGATGCATTAGAGGTATCGACGTAGAAATAATGAACAGATTGCTTTCATGAGCTTGACAGTTAAGTTTGTTTTAGGCTTCATTGCAACATAGTGAGATTCAAGTGCGGTTGGTTTTTGCACAAATTTCAGTTTTTAGTGAATCCCCAACTTGAAGAGAAGACAGGTATTCGCCATTTACTTTGATATTGACTGCGATTGGGTTTGCTCCAGCATTAGTGCGATAGAAAACTAAGCCAGCATGATTTTCTTGTGGTGTCACACTCGTTGATTGATTGTCAGAAATTTGACCATTTTTCGTTGTTTAATGAGCAAGCAGATAGCATGAAAGCCGCCATCGCTGCAGCAAAAGTTTGGAAAGTCTCATAATAAAGTCCTTTAAAAATATATCTATAGGTTCTAATCAAAACGCAATTTTTATTGTTTGAAAATTGTACGCACAGGGCGATGGGGAGGTGAATTTTAACTCAAATTTTAAAATGAAAGGAAGGGAAGTTAAGAAAATTTACACTTTTATTTACAATGTAATTTTTAACTCATTGATTGTATTATTTTTGCTTGCTTGCTTGCTTGCTTGCTTGCTTGCTTTGCTTGCTTGTTTTTGAGTGCTTGGCCAGCTATTCTGACCAAGCTAATGGAAAAGATATTTAGGGTTTGATTTGAGTGTTATTTAACCACTGTAATTGACCATTTGGCATCATCAATTTGCTCAGAAGTTTGTCACTTCATAGCCTTTCTTCAGCCGCCCAAGCGGGGAATAGCTTCAGTGGCTTTGGGTACAGTCAAATTCAATTTCTAGGCCATCGCCTTTATTTAATCTAGCCATGGCTTCCCTTGGCTTCAACGAGAGGAAAAGGGGCAAACAAGGCCGAGTGTTGGTAATTTAACGATCATATAAACTCCTTTATGATGCTTTTGCTAATTTTAAACGTTGTGGACGGATAATGGTGAAGTAGGCGGCCACCCAGGTGTCGAGAATCATCAATGGCAATGAGACCCAGCCTTGCCAAGAGAAAAAAGGCAGTTTCGACTAAACCGTTACCGATAGAGCAGCCACCTGCAAGCGTTGCACCAATACCCATAAGAATACCGCCGAGTCCGCTGCGTAGAATCGTGGTGGCATCCGGTACGCGGACACGGAATTCATTGCTTGCTTTCGCGCCGATGAATGACCCGATAAAAATCCCTAAGACTAAGAATACGCCCCAGTTAATAAATTTACCGTCGCCAGTAACGAGGAATTGCATAATATTGGCTGATGGACCAGTGATCCCAAGTCCAAACTCACGACCTGTAGCGACACTGAGTGGCCAAGCCGCAAGCGCGATTAATCCGATTAATACGGCAGAGAAAAATGGGATGCCAGCGTTTTTTTCAAATAATAAAGTGAGCAAGCCCCTGTTTTCTTTGGTTTTAATTCCGCTACTTTTTACGCTTTGGTTTGCTGAGATGTTTGTACACATAGAAAGCCGTCACTAAAGTTAATAATGCGACTAACCACCAAGGTGAAATACCGAATGTATCGTAAATATTGCGTTGTTCAATATTGATACTGCGTAAGGTTTTTATTGAATTCCCTAATGGGCCAGTACGCATGATGGCGCTTAATAACATATAAGTGAATAAAGCAACCCAACTGCCGACTAAGCCTTTCTGCAGCTCGGTACCATGTGCCTGTTGCACAACCGCCAGCAAGAACAATGCCGATACCAAACACAAAGGCACCGATAATCACCGCTAGAGGCAAAAGTTTTCAGCCGGATCAACATTTAATACACCGATTTCTTTTTAACAGGAAGAAACCAATAGATTGCACGGTAATCGCCAATAGAAAGGGCAACAAACATTTTTGTTATTTTTGGTGACATACATATCGCGAAATGCGCCAGTAATACAAAAGCGCCCACGCTGCATCACAAATCCGAGTAAAATTCCGCAAAGTAATCCAGTTAAAAGCATAAATATTCCTCTCTTTTAGAACTAAGTAGGTCGGTATTTTCTAAAAAAATAAGAAGGTAGCGCCAATAACTTTTAGCTAGAAAATATGTTTTTGATATAAAAAAAGTGCGGTTATAAATTTATACTTTTTACCACACTGCTTAGCAACGTAAGAGTAGATAATATAATAGGAAGACTTTTTATGGCGCTCTCAAGCGATTTAATGAGTTTTAATAATTAACCCCTACTCAAAAGAGCGGGGTTAATTGTTTTATATACGCCAGAAATTTGGTTTATGCAGGAACGCGTTCTGCTACGAGCATTTGTAGTTTTTCGTAAAATGACATTTAATACTACGCCATAGGCTGGGACGAACAAGATAATTCCTACAAATAATTTAAATAGATAATCTACAAAAGCCGAGTTGTGCCCAGTGTTCAGCCATGAAAGGATCTGCACTTTGGTAGAAGGCGATACTGAAGAAAACAAACGTATCTGCCATTGAACCGAATGTCATTGAGCTAGTTGGCGCCACCCACCATGTTTTTAACTGGCGTAAGCGGTTAAATACGATCACATCCAGTAATTGTCCTACAACGTAAGCGGCAAAGCTCGCAATAGCAATACGGAATACAAACAGATCGAAATGTGTTAATGATTCGAAACCTTGGAATTTGCTTTCAGAGAATAAAACAGATATGACGTAACTTACAATAAGTGCAGGAAACATCACTACGAAGATGATTTTTCTTGCATCTTTCTGCACCGAAAAATACGCACAGTCAAATCAGTAGCTAAAAGATAAATGGGAATGTGAGTGTTCCCCAAGTGCTGTGGAAAGGAAAAATCGTTTGCTGCACCAAGTGCGGTCAATTTTCAGCGTGATTTCAAAAGGATTTGTACAAAGTAATTGCTCGCGGCAATGATGAATATGTGGAAAAAGCTGAGCCAGATGATTGCACGACGTTTTTTTGTTGATCATTAAAGATCGGAGAGGTTAATTTCATGTTGTACCTTTTTAGTTTAAATAAATCGAGGGTTAGGGAACCCGAGGTTGAATATAGGGGGCTAGATAATACGCATATTTCAAATAATTGCAAGATTTGATGTCATTTGAGTTTTATTTTATGAAAAATTGACGAACGATTTTACAGCCTTTATTCTATTTGCGTTTTTCCATCAAATTTGAAAAGGAGAGAAAATGGAGTTACACAATATTCGCGATGAATATACGAAACGAGCGCTTTCACAACATGATTGCCATGAAAATCCAATCTCGCAATTTGAACAGTGGCAGAAAGAGGCTATTCATGCTCAAGTTAATGAGCCTACTGCAATGAATATTGCGACTGTTGATGAACAAGGTCGCCCAAATAGCCGAATGGTTTTGCTAAAAGAAGTCAATGAGCAAGGTTTTTGTCTTTTTTTACCAATTATCTTAGCCGAAAAGGGCTGCTGTATTAAGCGCAATCCTTATGTCGCGCTGACTTTCTTTTTGGCCTGAATTGGAGCGCCAAGTGCGAATTGAAGGTAAGGCGGTTAAAATCCCAGCAGAACAATCCGATAAATATTTTGCTACCCGACCTTACACCAGTCGTATAGGGGCTTGGGCAAGTGAGCAAAGTGCGGTGATTTCTAATTATAAATCTTTGCTAGCAAAAGCCGCATTGGTTGCAGCTAAACATCCGTTAAACGTGCCTCGACCAGATTATTGGGGCGGCTATTTAGTCGTGCCAGAAACCGTGGAGTTTTGGCAAGGGCGACCAAGCCGTTTACATGATCGTATTCGTTATCGCAAAGCAAAGTGATAATTGGATTAGAGAAAGACTTTCTCCTTAGTAAATTGAGCATAAAAAAATAACCGCACTTTTAGTTGTATCCCCAAAGTGCGGTTAATTTTTTCTAAATTTTAGCGTTTAGCTTTATTTATTAATGCGTGCTAGTACTTGTCGTTGTACGATTTGCACGTTTACGATCGTTTTCCGTTAAAAAGTTTTTTTACGGATACGAATCGACTCAGGTGTCACTTCCACTAACTCATCGTCATCGATAAATTCGATTGCTTGTTCAAGACTGAATTTTTACAGGTGTAGTCAGCACAATCGCATCGTCTTTACCTGACGCACGCATATTGGTCAGTTTTTTTACCTTGTAAGCAGTTTACGGTTAAGTCATTTTGAGCGGCTATGAATACCGATAATTTGACCTTCATAAACTTCTACGTTTGCATCAATCATTAACTTACCACGTTCTTGTAGACCCAAATAATGCATAACCTAGTGCTTTACCTGTTGCATTAGAAATCAATACACCATTTTTACGTTGGCGATATCTCCACCTTTGATTTCATCGTAGTGGCTAAAGCTTGAGTAAAGTAAGCCTGTACCAGAGGTCATGGTCATAAAGTCACCACGGAAGCCAATTAATCCACGGCTAGGAATGATGTATTCTAAGCGAACACGGCCTTTACCATCTGGTAACATATCACGAACTTCACCTTTACGGATACCCTAATGCCTCCATCACAGAACCTTGATGTTGTTCTTCCACATCAATAGTTACCTGTTCGTATGGCTCTTGTTTTTACCGTCAATATCACGATAGATTACTTTAGGGCGAGAAACGGCAAGTTCATAACCTTCACGACGCATATTTTCGATTAACACAGAAAGATGTAATTCACCACGACCAGAAACACGGAATTCATCTGGGTTTGGGGTTTCTTCTACGCGTAACGCTACGTTGTGAACCAATTCTTTATTTAAACGTTCAAGAATTTGACGCTGATGTAACGTATTTACCTTCTTGCCCGCAAATGGAGAGGTGTTTACACAGAAGAACATGGTTACTGTTGGTTCATCAACAGTTAATGATGGAAGTGCTTCAACTGCGTTGATATCACAAATCGTATCAGAAATATTTAATTCACCCTAAACCAGTGATCGCCACGATATCGCCCGCATAAGCAACATCTTCTTCATAACGTTGTAAAACCCTAGATGACCAAGTACTTGACCGATACGACCTTGACGAGTTTTTCCCTTCACTATTGATGATAGTAACTGGTTGGTTTGGTTTAATCTGAACCACGCTTAATACGACCAATACCGATAACGCCCACATAGTTGTTATAGTCTAATTGTGAAATTTGCATTTGGAATGGCGCATCAAGTTCTACTTTTGGCGGTTCTACATGTTTCACAATGGCTTCAAATAATGGAGTCATATCTTCTGCTAATTCTTCGTGCTCAAGACCCGCAACACCATTTAGCGCTGATGCATAGATAATTGGGAAGTCTAACTGTTCATCTGTTGCACCAAGATTTACGAATAAGTCAAATACTTGATCCACAACCCAGTCAGGACGCGCACCAGGGCGGTCAACTTTATTAATCACGACGATTGGGTTTTTCAACCATGAGCGAACGCTTTTTGAGTCACGAAACGCGTTTGTGGCATTGGGCCATCAAAAGCATCAACAACTAATAGAACAGAGTCCACCATAGAAAGTACGCGTTCAACTTCACCACCGAAGTCGGCGTGCCCCTGGGGTATCCACGATGTTAATGCGGTAGTCATTCCAGTTAATCGCGGTATTTTTTGCAAGAATTGTAATGCCACGTTCTTTTTCAAGATCGTTTGAGTCCATAACTCGTTCATCTACATCACCACGTGCAGATTCAAAAGTACCAGATTGTTGAAGAAGTTTATCTACGAGAGTGGCTTTTACCATGGTCAACGTGCGCAATAATTGCGATGTTACGGAGTTTTTAATATCGATTTCGTTTTTCATTGTTTAATGTTTTGATTAGATGAGATGCAATTTTCATTGCATCGTTACATAAAAAACGGTGCAACGCGTTGCACCCTACGTTTCTACATTTGTCGAAAGGGCAAAAATTATACATGCATTTTTTTCTTTTTCTGCTATGGCTAGAATAAGAAAAATAAATCTCATGAAAAAATAGTATGGTTACGTTATAATGCCTACTTATTTTAATCGGACTAATTATAGAGGACTCCCTAATGCCAAACGCAAATGCAATCGCCAATGTATTTAAGCTAATTGAAGAAAATAATGTGAAATTTGTACTTCTTCGATTCACCGATATTAAAGGCAAAAGAGCATGGTGTATCCATTCCTGTAAAGCCTTGTGGATGAAGAAATATTTGAAGATGGCAAGATGTTTGATGGTTCCTCTGTAGAGAGGATGGAAGACTATTAATAAAGCCGATATGTTGCTTATGCCAATGGCTGAAACAGCAGTGATCGATCCATTCGCGCAAATTCCAACGCTTTCTATTCGTTGTAGTGTTTATGAACCAACAACAATGCAAAGCTATGATCGCGATCCGCGCTCTATTGCAATTCGTGCAGAAAATTATATGCGTTCAACAGGTATTGCGGATCAAGCTTTTTTCGGCCCAGAGCCTGAATTCTTCTTATTTGATGATGTGCGTTTTAATGTATCAATGAACAAAGCATCTTTTTCTATTGATGATATAGAAGCTGCTTGGAACACGAATAAAAATATGAAGAAGGTAATAACGCTTATCGTCCATTGAAAAAGGCGGATATTGTGCCGTTGCACCGATTGATAGTGCGCACGATATTCGTTCTGAAATGTGCTTGATTTTAGAAGAAATGGATTAGTCATCGAGCCCTCATCATCATGAAGTGGCGACTGCAGGGCAAAATGAAATTGCGACTAAATTTAATACGCTAACTTTAAAAGCCGATGAAACTCAAATCTATAAATATGTGGTGCAAAATGTTGCGTTAGAGCATGGCAAAACGGCATGTTTTATGCCAAAACCAATTACGGGCGATAATGGTTCGGGCATGCACTGTAATATGTCGTTAAGTAAAGACGGAAAAAAATATTTTTCCAAGGCGATAAATATGCAGGCCTTTTCAGAAACCGCACTTTATTACATCGGCGGTATCATTAGCATGCTAAAGCCTTAAAATGCGTTTACTAACCCAAGTACTAACTCATACAAACGTTTAGTGCCTGGTTATGAAGCGCCAGTATTGTTAGCTTTATTCTGCAAGCAATCGTTCTGCTTCAATCCGTATCCCCTGCTGTAACCAATCCGAAAGCGATTCGCGTAGAAAGCGCGTTTCCCCTGATCCTTTAGCAAACCCATATCTGGCTTTCGCTGCATTATTGATGGCAGGACTTGATGGCGTAGTAAACAAAAATCCACCCAGGCGATGCAATGGATAAAAATCTTTACGATCTTCCTCCAGAAGAATTAAAAGATATTCCAGCGGTAGCAAGCTCACTAGAAGAAGCGTTGAATTCATTAGAAAAAAAGACTATGAATTCTTAACTCAAGGTGGCGTATTTACTAAAAGATTTTATCGATGCATTTATTAGTATTAAACGTAAAGAAGTGGAGCGTTTAAACATGACACCACATCCAGTTGAGTTTGAGATGTATTATGCGTAATCATTATTGATGAAATCATTTTTTTAAAAGTGCGGTAAAATTTACCGCACTTTTCGTTTGAAATTGTTTATAACGAGACTCGGGTAAAATGTCGGATACAAATAGAACAATTCTAGTTACTGGTGGAGCGGGGTTTATTGGTTCTGCGCTTGTCCGTTATCTTCTTGAAAAGACAAATAATAAGATCGTAAATGTTGATAAGCTGACTTATGCAGGAAATTTATCCTCACTTAAAACCGTAGAAAACCATCCACGTTATGCTTTTGTACAAGCAGATATTTGTGATACTAAAAGCGTTGTCTTATATTTTTGCACAATATCAACCTGATGCCGTTATCCATCTTGCCGCTGAAAGTCATGTTGATCGTTCTATAAATGCTTCTTCGGAGTTTATACAAACTAACATTGTAGGAACTTATAAGCTACTTGAATCAACTCTAGACTACTGGCATCGTTTAGATAATCAAAAATCCATCTTCCGATTCTTACATATTTCCACCGATGAAGTTTATGGAGATTTAAAAAGTAATGAGGGGATTATTTACTGAAACATCAACTTATAAACCTAGTAGCCCTTATTCTGCTTCAAAGGCGGCAAGCGATCATCTTGTTCAGGCTTGGTATAGAACATATGGGTTACCGACAATCATTACACATAGTTCAAATAATTATGGCCCGTATCAGTACCCTGAAAAATTAATTCCATTGATGATTTTAAATGCGATAGAGGGAAAAACACTGCCTATTTATGGCGATGGTTTACAAATTAGAGATTGGTTATTTGTTGAAGATCATATTGCTGCATTGTATAGCGTTTTGACGAAAGGAAATATTGGGAAAACGTATAATATTGGAGGAAATAATGAAAAGTCCAATATTGATGTAGTACGTTCTATTTGTTCTTTGCTGGAAGAATATTTACCTAATAAGCCAAAAAGATATTGATAAATATGAAGATTTGATTTGCTATGTCAACGATAGACCTGGTCATGATTTTCGTTATGCGCTTGATATAAGTAAAAATCAATGATGAGTTAGGCTGGGGTGCCTAAAGAGACTTTTTGAATCTAGGATTAAGAAAAAAACGGTAATTTGGTATTTGAAACCATCGAGAATGGTGTCAAAGAGTTTTTAAATAATTAACTATTTAAAAATAAAACTGGTATAGTTTTATTCCGCTATGAGCTTATATTCGAGAAATAAAATGGAAATTATGTTATCAATAAACCAAGCCTCTGACGCTTGGGGAAAAAAATGCTATTTTGAGCTTTGACTCTAATAAAGCTACGATTCATTTAAAAAAATAATGAAAACTGACCGCACTTTAGTTCAACAAGCTGCTCGTAAATTGCGTGGGCAGGGGAATTAAAGATGTGGAATTGGTCGGTGAAGGATGGGATTTAGAATTTTGCTGGGCGTTTTTATCAAGGTTTTTATACCGCAAAAACAAGATTACGCGATTGAGTTTCCTCATTTAGATGATGAGCCACAAGATGAATTGTTAGCTCGTATCGAATGTAGTGATTTTGTGCGTGGAATTATTAATGAACCAGCACAAAGTTTAACGCCAGTTAAATTAGCGGAGCGTGCGGCTGAATTTATCTTAAACCAAGCTGATATTTATAATGAAAAAAAGTGCGGTAAGTTTTAAGATTATTTCTGGTGAGGAACTTGAGCAACAAGGTTATCATGGAATTTGGACTGTGGGTAAAGGCTCTGCTAACTTGCCCAGCCATGTTGCAACTTGATTTCAATCCAACACAAGATCCGAATGCGTCAGTGTTAGCTTGTTTAGTTGGCAAGGGGATTACCTTTGACAGTGGCGGTTACAGTATCAAACCGAGTGATGGAATGAGTACAATGCGAACCGATATGGGCGGGGCAGCATTATTAACGGGGGCTTTAGGTTTCGCTATCGCTCGTGGATTAAATCAACGCGTTAAACTGTATTTATGTTGTGCAGAAAATTTGGTAAGCAATAATGCATTTTAAACTGGGTGATATTATTACTTATAAAAATGGCGTGAGCGCAGAAGTGTTGAATACGGATGCTGAAGGTCGTTTGGTGTTAGCTGATGGATTGATTGAGGCTGATAACCAAAATCCAGGTTTTATTATTGATTGTGCGACGTTAACTGGCGCAGCAAAAGTGGCTGTAGGAAATGACTATCATTCTGTATTATCTATGGATGATGATCTCGTGAAGAAATCTTTTCCAATCAGCACAAAGAAGAAAATGAACCTTTCTGGCGTTTACCATTTGAAGATTTTCATCGTTCACAAATTAATTCATCCTTTGCAGATATTGCTAATATTGGTTCGGTTCCAGTTGGAGCTGGGTGCAAGCACTGCAACTGCATTTTTATCGTATTTTGTAAAAATTATCAACAAAATTGGTTGCATATTGATTGTTCCGCTACTTATCGTAAATCTGGTAGTGATTTATGGGCTGTTGGGAGCAACAGGGATTGGTGTGCAAACTTTTAGCAAATTTAATGTTATCAAAATCATTGAAGTAAGGAGATATGATGACAGAAAGAACTTTTTCGATTATTAAACCTGATGCGGTAAAGCGTAATCTAATTGGGGCGATCTTAACTCGTTTTGAGCAAAATGGCTTTTAAAATCATAGCCTCTAAAATGGTACGCTTAACTCGTGAGCAGGCTGAAGGCTTTTATGCTGAGCATCAAGGCAAAGAATTTTTGCTCCTTTTAGTTGATTATATGATGTCTTCACCGATAGTGGTTTCTGTTCTTGAAAAAGAAAAATGCAGTGAAAGATTACCGCACTTTGATTGGTACAACGAATCCAGAAACTGCAGCAGAAGGTACAATTCGTAAAGATTTTGCATTGAGTCAGCGTGAGAATTCGGTTCATGGTTCGGATAGTATGGAAAGTGCAAATCGTGAAATTGCTTATTTCTTTTACTGATTCTGAAATTTTTGAGCGTTGATTGATAGTAAAAAGCACCTAAACAATAGTTTAGGTGCTTTTTGAAATTTTAAATGCTTACAAAATTAGACCTTCTTAAGGTTTATAAATGAACTCAATTCCTTCATCATCTTCTTCGCTCCAATCATCATCCCAATCTTCGTCATCATCAAATTGATGCTCAGCTAGTTGTTCTTGATGATAATCTTCCCATTTGAATTTTACTTCTTCAGGTGCAACTTTGTTGTGTTTCAGCTTCGCGTGGATTCGCTATGATAAAGTCCATAATATCACGACAAAGTGGTGGAACATTTTTTTCCCAGTTGCAGCTGAAATCAGGTAATAATCTTCTTCCCAACCCAATTGTTCAGTAATTTCTCGAGCCCGCTCTTCAGCTTCTTCATCGCTCATCGTATCAATTTTTATTGAATACTAACCAGCGTGGTTTTTCTGATAATTTTTCACTGTATTGGAAAAAGTTCAGATTCAATAATAGCGACATTATCTGCTGGATTAGAGCCATCAATTGGAGCAATATCGACTAAATGAATAAGCACTCTACAACGTTCTAGATGTTTTAAAAAGCGAATTCCTAGCCCTGCACCATCTGCTGCGCCCTCAATTAATCCTGGAATATCGGCGACTACGAAACTGTGTGAGTCGTCCACTTTCACAACACCGAGACTTGGAACTAAGGTGGTAAATGGATAATCTGCAACTTTTTGGTTTGGCTGCTGAAACGGCACGAATAAAAGTGGATTTACCCGCATTAGGTAAACCGAGCATTCCCACATCAGCAAGTAGCATTAATTCCAATAATAAATCGCGTTTTTCGCCCTGGTGTTCCCATTGTTTTTGACGCGGTGCACGGTTTACCGATGATTTGAAACGGGTATTCCCTAAACCGTGATAACCACCTTTGGCTACCAACATTTTTTGACCGTGTTGGGTTAAATCTCCCAAAGTTTCTTTAGTATCGTTATCAATAGCGCGAGTTCCTACGGGAACAGGTAAAATAATATCTTTACCGCGACGTCCTGTACAATCTGAACTCCGTCCATTCTCTCCACGCTCTGCGGCAAAAGCGTTTATTAAAAGCGGTAGTCGATTAAGGTATTAAGGTTTTCATCCGCTTGTAAATATACATCGCCACCATCGCCACCGTCGCCACCATCAGGGGCCGCCTTTCGGAATAAATTTCTCTCGACGGAAACTTACGCAACCGTTGCCACCATCCCCAGCCTCAATTCGAATAAGGATTCATCAATAAATTTCATTAAAACTTCTCCAAAATAAACCGCACTTTAATGAGTTTTTATGCGGTAATAATTTATGTCCAATCGCGGATAAAATTGCCCCGCATACTACAACAAATGCGCCAATATAGCTAATATTATTCAATTCTGGTGCGGCAAAAATCTGATGGGCTAAAATAATGCGCAATATGGGAAAATAGGATCGTGAAAAGCGGTACAAGTGTGATAACAACACTGACTTTTGATACATCCCAACGATTAAGTGCTTCCGCATAAGAGCCGTATCCAATTAAGGTATTTAAACAGCAGTAAATAAAACAAATCAGAGCTAAAGGTGTGAGTTCTTGTACTTGCGAGAATTCAGCCATCGGCATAAAAGGCTATGGCACAACCTAAATACATCATTAGCAAGATTTGTTGTGAATTAAATTTACGCAACATTAATTTTTGTGCCATTCCATAAGCGACCCAAATAAGGGATCCTGCTACGCTTAAGATGACACCTGTTGAATACTGATTTAGTCCGGCAAATACATCAAAACGATCATTAAAGAATAAGCCTAAACCAATTAACAATAAGAAAAGTCCGATCTTTTGGTGCAGCCCCAATTTTTCTTTGAAGATCAGTACACCACAGATGAGCATTCCAAAAGAGGATAAATGAATAAAAATTTGTGCAACTGAAGGTTCAATATAATTCAGCGAACTACTAAATAATAGAAAATTGCCGGTAAGACCAATTACCCCAATAAGAGCAAGCCAAGCATATTGGCCGACTTTCATTAGTTCAGGTAATTTCTTTTTATAAGCAAGTAGGACTAATAATGAGATTGCGGCTACAATAAAACGATACCATACGATAGTTTGCGCATTCATTACAGATAAAGCTTGTTTGAGAGCGATAGGTAAGGATCCCCAAGCCATAGCGGTAATAAGCGCAAAGGTAAAGCCTAATAAAGGTTGTTGTTTCATTGCTTGCTCGCTTATGTGAAATTAAAAAGACAAAAACGCCCCACAAAAATTGTAGGGCGTTTCAATCGAATAGATTTTAAATTATTCAGTAACAATACTTACGTATTTACGGCTTTTTCTCGCCTTTTTACTTCAAATTTAACTTTACCATCTGCAGTTGCGAATAAGGTGTGGTCTTTACCCATACCTACGTTGCTACCCAGCGTGGAACTTAGTACCACGTTGACGAACAATGATGCTACCTGCTAATACAGATTCGCCACCGAAACGTTTAACACCAAGGCGTTTAGCTTCAGAATCGCGACCGTTACGAGTTGAACCACCAGCTTTTTTTAGTTGCCATCTACTTGATCTCCTCTGAAATTATGCTTGAATCCCAGTGATTTTCACTTCTGTGAACCACTGACGATGACCTTGTTGTTTACGGCTGTGTTTGCGACGACGGAATTTAACGATTTTAACTTTCTCGCCACGACCTTGTGCAACTACTTCAGCCACTACTTTTTGCGCCAGCAACTACTGGTGCACCGATTTTAACATCTTCACCATTAACGACCATCAACACAGAATCGAACTCAACTGTTGCGCCAGTTGCAAGTTCAAGTTTTTTTCTAAACGAACAACTTGACCTTCGCTCACACGGTGTTGTTTACCGCCACTTTGGAAAACTGCGTACATAAATACTCCGCTTAATTGTGTTTCCCTGCTCTTTAGCAGTCCACACTTAAAAATTCATATAAATAGGTCGCAAATTCTGCGGAAAAATCCTACCTATGGCAGAATTTATTTACAATAAAATAAAAAAATTCCCTTCATTTGCGGATTGATTTCAGAAAGTCTGAAAATTCGGGTAAAATGCACCGCACTTTTGACTAATAATTGATGAAAAAAATGAAGAAACAAGATCTTATGAGCATAGACGCGATCCAGAAACTTGCAGATCCCGATATGCAAAAAGTTAATCAAAAATATTCTTGCTCAGCTTAATTCAGATGTTCCATTAATAGGGCAGTTAGGTTTTTTATATTGTTCAAGGTGGTGGTAAGCGGATCCGTCCATTGATCGCAGTTCTTGCTGCTCGATCTTTAGGGTTTGAAGGCTCTAATTCAATTACTTGTGCTACTTTTGTTGAATTTATTCATACTGCCTCTTTATTACATGATGATGTGGTGGATGAGTCCGATATGCGTCGTGGGCGCGCTACGGCGAATTCAGAATTTGGGAAATGCTGCAAGTGTACTTGTAGGAGACTTTATTTATACGCGTGCATTTCAATTGGTTGCACAATTAGAGTCATTGAAGATTTTGGGAATTATGGCCGATGCGACTAATGTTTTAGCGGAAGGTGAAGTTCAGCAGTTAATGAATGTTAATGATCCCGAAACGAGCGAAGCTAATTATATGCGTGTAATTTATAGCAAAACTGCCCGTTTTGTTTGAAGTGGCTGGTCAGGCTGCTGCAATTGTCGCGGGTGGAACAGAAGCTCAAGAAAAGGCTTTACAAGATTATGGGCGTTATCTTGGAACTGCATTTCAGCTTGTGGATGATGTATTGGATTATAGTGCAAATGCGCAAGCTCTAGGTAAAAATGTGAGCGATGATTTAGCTGAAGGAAAACCAACCCTTCCTCTGCTACACGCTATGCGCCATGGTAATGCTCAACAGGCAGCTTTAATTCGCGAAGCGATTGAGCAAGGTGGTAAACGTGAAGCTATTGATGAAGTATTAGCGATTATGGCTGAGCATAAGTCTTTAGATTACGCGATGAATCGTGCAAAAGAAGAAGCTCAAAAAGCAGTAGATGCAATTGCAATGTTGCCAGACAGTGATTATAAGAAGGCATTGATTTCTTTAGCGTATTTGTCTGTGGATAGAAATTATTAGTCCTTAATTTAGCTTTATATACTTGATACCAATTAATTTTTAATTAAACTTTATGAATACAGAACTTCAATCTAAAACCTGAGCAAAGTGCGGTTAATTTTTCAAGGTAAAACTCGTAAACAAAAAGGTACGCAAAGATCCTAATGCACCTTTTATTCGTGAAAAACTTGAGTTGCCAGATGGGCATAATAAACTCCTTTTTACATTCATGCTGTGCGCCTTGCTCAGGGTGAAGTGATGGAAGCAATCCTTGCATCTGGCATTGAATTTACGATTTATTTTTACAATCCAAACATTCATCCACTCAAAGAATATTTAATTCGTAAAGAAGAAAATATTCGTTTTGCTAAAAATTTGGCATTCCATTTATTGATGCAGATTACGATCGTCAAAATTGGTTTGATCGTGCCAAAGGAATGGAATGGGAGCCAGAGAGGGGAATTCGTTGCACTATGTGTTTTGATATGCGCTTTGAAAAAGCTGCTGAATATGCTCATGAACATGGTTTCCCTGTATTTACTAGTTGTCTGGGTATTTCTCGCTGGAAGGATATGAATCAAATCAAATGGCTGTGGGCATCGCGCTGCGGAAAAATATGATGATGTTATTTATTGGGATTACAACTGGCGAAAAGAAGGTGGCTCGCAACGCATGATTGAGATTAGTAAAGCGTGAGCGGTTTTTATCAACAGGAATATTGCGGTTGTGTGTATTCTTTACGTGATAGTAATAAATGGCGTGAAGAGACAGGGTCGTCAAAAATTGAAATCGGAAAATTGTATTATAGTGCTGATTAATATAATGAATGCAAAAAAAGGCTTGGAATTCCCAAAGCCTTTTTCTTTTCTGAAATTATTCGCCCAAACGCTCTTTAATACGAGCAGATTTACCTGAACGTTCACGTAAGTAGTAAAGTTTAGCTTTACGTACCGCACCTTTACGTTTAACTGCGATAGAATCTACAGCTGGAGAGTGAGTTTGGAATACACGCTCAACGCCTACGCCGTTAGATACTTTACGTAAAGTAAATGCTGAGTGCAAGCCACGGTTACGAATTGCAATAACCACGCCTTCGAATGCTTGCAAACGACGTTTGCTACCTTCAACTACCCATACTTTAACTTCTAAAGTATCACCTGGGCGGAAGCTAGGTACGTTTTGTTTTAATTGTTCTTGTTCAAGTTGTTTGATAATGTTAGACATTGTTTGATCCTTTATTGATCCTAGATGTAACTGAAACTAACTGTTATGCTCGGCTTGCGCCTCTTTTAACAGTCTACGTTGTTCGTCAGTCAGAGCTAGGCCTTCTAAGAGCTCAGGGCGTCGGAGCCACGTTCTTTGTAGCGATTGTTTTAATCGCCATTTCCGAATTTCTTCGTGATGTCCCGACATCAGCACGGGTGGTACAGTTAATCCTTCTAACACTTCCGGTCTGGTGTAATGCGGGCAATCTAATAAACCGTCTGCAAAAGAATCTTCTTCTGCAGAGGCTTGCTTTGCCTAATACACCGGGAATAAAACGCGCAACAGCATCAATTAATGTCATTGCTGGCAATTCCCCACCGGTCAGAACGTAATCGCCGATTGACCATTCTTCATCAATTTCAGTTTGAATCAATCGCTCATCAATGCCTTCGTAACGTCCACATACCAAAATCAATTTCTGATTTTGAGCAAGCTCGGTTACGCCGCCTTGATCGAGTTTACGTCCTTGTGGCGAAAGGTAAATCACCTTTGCGCCTTCTCCTGCCGCTGCTTTCGCAGCATGAATCGCATCCCGTAAAGGTTGCACCATCATCAGCATTCCCGGGCCACCACCATAGGGACGGTCATCCACGGTTTTTATGCTTTGTCGAATGTAAAATCTCTTGGATTCCAACATTCTACTTGCAGAAGATTATGTTTTACGGCTCTACCTGTAACCCCAAATTCCGTAATCGCTTTAAACATTTCGGGGAATAATGAAATCACCCCTATCCACATAAAAAGCCTACTACATTACGTTTGTGCATACTTGAGATTAGAAACCAGCGTCCCAATCCACTTCAATTGTTTTCGTGGTGAGATCGACTCTTTTAACTACTTGTTCATACAAGAACGGAATTAACCGCTCTTGTTTTTCCAAAAAGCATCTTTCATATTGGCTTTAACCACTAAACACATCATTAGAACCCGTTTCCATCATCTCTGTCACCGTTCCCATTGCATAACCTTCTAGGTTTACGACTGAGCAACCAATTAAATCGTGCCAGTAATAATCGCCTTCTTCCAGTTCTGGGAAAACAGATAAATCCACACCAATTTCAACATTTGCTAAAATTTGTGCGGCTTCACGGTCATCAACGCCTTTTTAATTTTAACGATGATTTCGTGATTATGATGACGCCAGTTTTTCTAATTCTGTTTGGCTGCCATTCACCTTTGATTTTTAAAAACCAAGGTTGATACTCAAAAAAATGCTTTCAGCTTGTTCTGTTGATGAATAAATACGTAACCACCCACGAATACCGTAGGTTGAGCCTAATTTGCCCACAACTTCAATACGTTGTTGTTCCATATTTCTCACCTATCTTAGCTTAAGAACTAAATCAAAAAGCAAAATTATGCTGCTTTTTGTGCTTCTTTTACCAAGCTCGCAACACGATCAGAAAGTGATGCACCTTGACCAACCCAGTGGTTAACACGGTCTAGAGTCGATACGAACACGTTCTGCGTTACCTTGTGCGATTGGATTGAAGAAACCTACACGCTCAATGAAACGACCGTCACGTGGTGAACGGCTGTCAGCTACTACGATTTGATAAAATGGGCGTTTTTTAGCTCCGCCACGAGATAAACGAATGGTTACCATAACCTTCCTCTAAATGTTTAATTACTAAAAGAATATTCCTAAACTCGAAAGCGATTTAAGAATATAGCTTACTTTTTTTCTCTGTATATAGACAAAAAAAGCCTGAGAATTTTATACTTTTTGAGCAAAATTGCAAGTTTTGGATGACCATTCTAATAGGTACGTTATTTTCTCTTGAAAAGGTAAATATTATCATTCACATACAATTTTGTTTTTACGTATAATCTAAGAAACTCTCAAACAGTTTTAGGTCAAGTTTACGCGTTAAGCGGTATTTTTATATTGATAAAATATCAGTTAAATGAGGGTTTATTATGAAAATCGGTTTTCATTCTGTGTTACTTGGATTAGCGTCATGTATTGGCATTCAACAATCTGTGATAGCGAGTCCTCCCTCGTCTTCTCACCAATCAATATCTACTGAGTCCGCTGAGGCTTTAAAAGCAACAATTTTCAATCGCTTTAGCCAAACAAGAAAAAAACAACAAGTTTCGATTTTTACAGAAAAAACTCACCGCACTTTTTCTTTACCTCCTCAATTTCTAGATAATCAGATCCAAATAAGCGAAAAATCCTCACTCGCATTTTTTAAAACAGATAAAAAAATCTCACTCCCTAAATTTCTTGATTACTTTATACTTTGAGCCGATAAATACTGGTGATGCTAATTTAATTCAGGAAATGAAGAAAAAAACTTATTGGTGTCTTTTTAGCGAATGAGCAGGCAAAAATTTATATTCGTCAAACAGATAATTCGGAGCAATTTGTTCAGGCTTTTAATAGAACGCGGAGCAAAAAGCAGATCAAATCATATTATTGTCTTTGGATGCTAAAGGCATATTTCAAAAATTATTGAACAGATACGTCAAGATTTTTCCTAATCAAACAACTTTTTCTATTACCGAGAATCGAGTGAGTTTGATAACCCCTATCTTCTGAAATTAAGCCCCGCCTCGCTCTAGCTAATATGATGTTTGCTCGCCAATTTAAAGGGGTGGAGGTTGATGATTTTTTTCGTATTTAGATCAAGCACGTGAAAATCTTCAACACAATAACTATGCTATTCGTTATAAGACTTTCCAAGCAATGCTTGAAGGCTTAAATTAATCCGTTTACTCATAAGGAGCCATTATGTTTTTATCTAAAAATCAGTTACCTTTGCAGTTAGTGCGTTAGCAATGCTTTTGCTCTGGTGCAACCTTTGCTAAAGAAGCGCCGCAAGCACATAAAAGCTGTGGAGTTAAGTATCTTACATATTAATGACCACCATTCTTACTTGGAACCGCACGAAGCGAGAATTAATTTAAATGGTCAACAAACAAAAGGTTGATATTGGTGGTTTTTTTCTGCTGTGAATGGGAAAACTTTATGAGTTACGTAAAAAGTATAAAAAAATCCATTAGTGCTACATGCTGGTGATGCGATTACTGGTACGCTGTATTTCACCCTTTTTGGCGGTTCCGCTGATGCGGCTGTCATGAATGCATGGTAATTTTTGATTATTTTACTTTGGGTAACCATGAATTTGATGCGGGTAATGAAGGTTTATTAAAACTACTCGAGCCATTAAAAAAATTCCAGTACTTTCAGCCAATGTTATTCCTGATAAAAAAATTCAATTTTTATATAACAAATGGAAACCTTACGATATTTTTCACTGTGGATGGAGAAAAATTGCTATTATCGGTTTAGATACCGTGAATAAAACGGTTAATTCCTCTTCACCAGGTAAAGATGTGAAGTTCTATGATGAAATTGCTACCGCGCAAATTATGGCAAATGCGCTAAAAACAACAAGGTATTAATAAAATCATTTTACTTTCACATGCAGGGAAGTGAAAAATATCGAAATCGCTCAAAAAGTAAATGATATTGACGTTATTGTTACTGGCGATTCACATTATTTATACGGAAATGATGAATTACGTGGTTTAAAACTGCCAGTAATCTATGAATATCCACTTGAATTTAAAAATCCGAATGGCGAACCGGTATTTGTAATGGAAGGTTGGGCTTATTCTGCTGTGGTGGGTGACTTTAGGTGTTAAATTCAGTCCCTGAAGGTATTGCGTCTATTACTCGTAAAATTCCTCATGTGTTAATGAGTTCTCATAAACTTCAAGTGAAAAAAATGCGGAAGGTAAATGGACTGAATTAACAGGCGATGAACGTAAAAAAGCGCTTTGATACTTTAAAAATCAATGAAGAGTATTTCACTTGATGATCATGATGCAAAAACAGACATGCTTATTTCAAAATATAAAAAGTGAAAAAAAGATCGTTTAGCACAAGAAATTGTTGGCGTCATCACAGGTTCTGCAATGCCAGGGTGGTTCAGCAAACCGTATCCCAAATAAAAGCAGGCTCTAATCCAGAAGGTTCTATCGCAACGCTTTTATTGCAGAAACAATGTATAACGAACTCAAAACAGTGGATTTAACGATTCAAAATGCAGGCGGTGTGCGTGCGGATATTTTTACCAGGCAATGTAACCTTTTAATGATGCTTATACTTTCTTACCTTTCGGAAATACGTTATATACCTATAAAATGGAGGGTTCGTTAGTGAAACAAGTACTTGAAGATGCGATGCAATTTGCTTTAGTTGATGGTTCTACAGGGGCATTCCCTTATGGCGCAGGGCATTCGTTACGAAGCGAATGAAACACCAAATGCGGAAGGTAAACGCTTTGAGTCAGCGTGGAAGTCTTTGAATAAACAAACCCAACAGTGGGAACCAATTGATGATAATAAACGTTATCTCGTTGGTACCAATGCTTATGTAGCTAGCGGTAAAGATGGTTATAAAACTTTTGGTAAATTATTTAACGATCCAAAATATGAAGGCGTTGATACCTACTTGCCTGATGCGGAAAGTTTCATTAAATTTATGAAAAAACATCCGCACTTTGAGGCTTACACTTCATCAAATGTGAAAATTTAATGCTTCGACTGATGCGTTACCTAAAAATAAAACTGAAAAATAGACTAGAAAAATAGCGCGTACTTAACGCGCTATTTTTTCATATGAGTCTGAGTGCTTTGAAAACTATCATCAGATGGTTGAGAATCTTGATTATTCCATATCTGGATGGTTTCTCGTGGAAAATAAATTCCCTGGAAAGGTTGGAAAAATAGGGTAGTTTATTGCGATAATCTAGGCCATTTTTGAGGGAGATCTTTCAAGTAGTCAAATTTGTTTTAGACTGTGTATTTTTGTTAGAAAGATCAAATTTTTATTTCACCTTTAATTTAATTAGAAAAGAAACAAATGGCGGAAAAACGTAATATTTTTTTAGTGGGACCAATGGGTGCAGGTAAAAGCACTATCGGTCGTCAATTAGCACAACAGCTTAATATGGATTTTATTGATTCCGATGCCGTGATTGAAGAGCGTACTGGCGCGGACATTAGCTGGATTTTTGATTTGGAAGGTGAAGAAGGCTTCCGTAAGCGTGAAGAACGATTATTAATGAGCTTACTCAAATGCAAGGCATTGTGCTTTCAACTGGTGGTGGCGCGGTACTTTCTAAAGAAAGTCGTAATTATCTATCTGCACGTGGTATTGTGATTTATTTGGAAACAACGGTGGAAAAAAACAATTCCAACGTACTCAACGTGATAAAAACGTCCATTGCTCCAAGATGCAGAGAATCCTCGTCAAGTATTGGAAGATTTGTAAAAATTCGCAATCCGCTTTATGAAGAAATTGCGGACATCACTTTTGCCAAACCGATGAGCAAAATGCCAAAGTAATGGTAAATCAAATTGTTGATTTAATTGATAATATGAATGGATTGAATGGTGCACTTTAAACACACCTAAGGATAAATTATGCTGTGCGTCAACGTGGAATTGCAAGAGCGTCGCTATCCTATTTTAATTGGTAGCGGATTGTTACAAGATGAACGTGAGTTACCCGATTAAACGTAGGGATCGCGTGATGATTGTAACGAATCCCACGGTTGCACAGTTTTATCTTGATACAGTCATCTATGCGTTGGAAAAACGTGGTTGCGTGGTCGATCATGTTTTTATTGCCAGATGGCGAAAAATACAAAACAGCTTGAATCTTTTAAACTTAATTTTCACCGCGCTTTTTGCAAGGTAATCATGGACGAGATACCACGATTATTGCATTGGGCGGCGGTGTAATTGGCGATGTTGCTGGACTTTTGCTGCGGCAAGTTATCAGCGCGGCGTCCGTTTAATTCAAATTCCAACCACATTGCTTTCACAAGTGGATTCTTCTGTGGGCGGTAAAACGGCTGTTAACCATGAATTAGGGCGAAAAATATGATTGGCGCGTTCTATCAGCCATCAATGGTTATTATTGATACGCTTACGCTTAATACGCTCCCTAAACGTGAAGTAAACGCGGGTCTTGCCGAAGTTATCAAATATGGCGCCATTTTAGATTACGAATTTTTGAATGGCTAGAACAACATATTGATGAACTCGTCGCTTTGCATCCTGAAGCGCTTCAACATTGTATTTCTCGTTGTTGCCAAATTAAAGCGGATGTGGTTGCGAGAGATGAAACAGAAAAAGGCGATCGTGCATTGCTCAATCTTGGACATACTTTTGGGCATGCAATTGAAACTCACTAGGTTATGGAAACTGGCTTCATGGTGAAGCTGTTTCGACGGGAATGATGATGGCAGCGGCGCTCGGAAGAACTTGGAGATCTTTCTATTGCAGATGTGTCTCGCCTTGAAAAATTACTTGCTCGTGCCAATTTGCCCACCGTATCACCGGATACGATGCAGCCGGAGGACTATTTACCGCATATGATGCGTGATAAAAAGTTCTAGCGGGGAAATTGCGTCTGGTGCTACTCAAATCTCTAGGCCAAAGCTTTATGTGGCGAATGATGCTGATCATACCCTCGTGTTAAACGCAATTCGTCGTTGTACTCAAACGGATTAAGATGTTACGTCCGAAAAACAATCTTTAAAATCTAAGTTAAAAACACCGTCCATTTTTAAAATGGGCGGGGAAAAATTTCGTTTAACGGACGACATAAATAAAGCCTTTTCCAAACAAAAAGAAACTGCTTAATTGAGCCATTTTGTGGGCGCTGGAGCAGTATTTCTTAATTCTAATTTTTGAACGCTATATTTTGGCAGATATCAACCCTGATTTAATCAATCTATTCAATATTGTTAAAGAAAATGTAGAGGGCTATATTGAAGCTTGTAAGCAGATTTTTTTCGCTGATGATGCCAATACACCCTGATTATTACTATGCCAAACGTCGCCAATTCAATGCATCAACGGATCCTTTTCGAACGTTCGATTATTTTTATATTTGAACCGTTTTGGTTTTAACGGATTATGCCGTTATAACAGCAAAAATGAATTTAATGTGCCTTTTGGGGCTTACAAAACTCATTATTTTCAGAAGATGAATTACGTTATTTTGCGCATAAAAGCGCAAAGTGCGGTGTTTTATGTTGTGATTTTCAAAAACTTTTGAATTTGCCGATAAAGATTCAGTGATTTATTGTGATCCGCCGTATGCTCCGCTACAACAGGATACTAATTTTACTGGTTATGCGGGCAATGAGTTTGGCTTAGCGCAGCAACATGTGCTTTTGGCTGATTTAGCGAAATCTATACAAAAAGAAAAACAAATTCCGATATTGATATCGAATCACGATACTAAATTTGACGCGTGAAATTTACAATGGTGCCAAATTTAAACGGGTCAAAGTTCAACGTTCTATTAGTCAGAATTCAGAAAAACGCGTAAAAAGTGAAAGAATTGATTGCGATATTTGGAGCTCGTAAACTAATAAAAATAAACCGCACTTTTTGCTAGTGATTAATTAGATTACTGTTTTTTTCTTTAAATCACCCAGCGTATTAAAAATTCTCAAAATTTCCTTCTTTTACATCGAACTGCACCGAAACCCCGCCATTTTCTTTGCATAAATTGCAAAAGTCGTCTTTCGCCGGAATCAAGATAGTTACGCAGTTTTTCTTTCAGCTGAATCGACATCAAACAAAATGTCGGATGATCGCGTTCTGCATCACGATGCAGTAAGCCACCAAAGTGCGGTCATTTTTAACCGCACTTTTAAATTTTTCAAACAAGTTCTCAGGGAAAAATGGAGTATCACAAAGGCACAAAAGCATAAATTCCGTCTTCGTACTGTTTCCAGTCCACTTAACATTCCACTTAAAGCGCCTTGATCTGGCAAATCATCAGAAAAACACTGGAAAAGCAAAGGCAGGCGTAATCTGCTTGGTTGCGGTTGGCGTTAATGAAATACTGAGATCTGCGCTTGCAAGCGTTCGATCACCTGCTGAATCAAAAGATTGTTTTCACCAAGAAATCTGTAAAGCCTTTATCACGCCCTTCCATTCTGCGTGCTTTGCCACCAGCCAAAATTACCGCGCTTATTGTAATTGTCATATTTTTAATCTATCGTTATTTCAAGTATCATTTGCCTATTTTTACGATTAAAAAGGAAATAGCAATGAAATGTAAGCGTTTAAATGAAGTTTTGGAACTTTTTACAGCCTTATTGGTCTAAAAGACCCGGATTTGAGCTTAATGGAAATTTTGCAAAAATTGCCAATGAATCAGGTTTCCAAAAGCCATTAAATGAATTAACTGATGAAGTGATTATTTATCAGTTAAAAATGGATCAGTACAGATAAACACGAGCCGATTCCGGGTCTCAAAAAGATTATGAAGAAGATTTTTAAAAACCGCATTGCTCCGTGCTCGCGGTATCATTAAATAAAAAGGAAAGCAAATGAAAAAGTATTACTTGCGTTAGGTTTAGGTATCAGCACGCTTATGTCTGTAAATAGTTTTGCTGCAGATTTACAAGAAGGCAAACAATATGTTCAAGTGAGTCAACAGGCTTCACAGCAAAAAGAAGTGATTGAGTTTTTCTCATTCTATTGCCCGCATTGTTACGCCTTTGAGATGGAATACAAAATCCACAACAAGTTGCAGATGCTTTACCAAAAAGACGTGGCATTTAAACAATATCATGTGAATTTCTTAGGTCGTCAATCTGAAAACTTAACGCGTGCTTGGGCGTTAGTGATGGCATTAGGTGCAGAAAGCAAAGTGAAAGTGCCTTTATTTGAAGCAGCACATAAAGATGCGTTGAAATCTATGGATGATATTCGTACCATTTTCTTAGCCAACGGCGTAAACCGCCGAGCAATTTGATGGTGGTATTAATAGCTTTTGCAGTGAATGGGTTAGTCAATAAACAAGTAAATGCCGCAGAACAATTTTAAAAAGTACGTGGCGTACCTGATTTTTATGTCAATGGTAAATTCCGTGTAAACCCTGAAGGTTAAATTACGATGATTTCGTGAAAGATTATGTTGAAACTGTAAAGGTTTATTGCAAAAATAACGAAAAATTGGTTTAATGCCTGCCCTATTTTGTAAATATTAATGAAAGAAGAGAGAAGATTATGGCTGCAAGTTTTAGCGTAACGCGTCGTTTTTTTCGACGATAAAACTACCCGCGCGGTTTTGCGCGTCACGGTGATTACACAATCAAAGAATCACAAGTGCATTGAGCAATATGGTCAAGCGTTCAAAAGCATTAGATTTGGGTGAACGCGAACCAGCAACGCAAGAAGAAAACTTTGTCAGCTTTTGTCGTCGGTGAACGTGCGGCAGAAACTTTCTTTGAAAAACTTGGAATAAATACCGCACCCGCATCAATACGGAAAAACGTGTTTTACACCTTTATCAGGCGATGTAAGCTGAAGCATCCGGCGGCGACGATTATTCCGGCGAATAACCCATTTAAGCAAGGCAGGCGGAAGTCTGCCTTTTGTTTTTTGTAAAAATATGCGTCGAATTTCTTCCACCTGTTTACAGAGGGAATCGCCGAAGGTCTAGGTAACATATCGATGCCTCCCTTCAGGCACCTTCCCCGCAATCAGGAGGAAGGCAGTTAAACAATCGGCAGTAAAATCTAATAACTCTGTATGCACCTACCCATTTCAATACACCGAACTCCTGCAAAAACACGAAAAACTAACCGCACTTTTGCGCCCTTTTAACGCACCTGACATTCCAAGTTTTCGGTTCACCAACTTCTCATTATCGGATGCGTGCGGAATTTCGTATTTGGCACGAACAAAGCGATTTTTACCACATTATGTTTGATCAGGCGACCAAACAACGTTATCGCATTGATGAATTCCCTCATCGCAAGCGAACTCATTAATCGCATGATGCAAACCCTGTTGCCTTTATTAAAACGCAAGATATTACTACAAAAACTGTTCCAAATTGATTATCCTCAGCACCCTGAGCAACAAAATCATCGTGAGCCTGTTGTATCACAAAACAACTTACTGAAGAATGGGAAAATGCAGCGAAAAATCTGAAAGAAAAAATTGACCACACTTGGCTTTGATGTTCAGCTGATCGGACGTGCCAGCAAACAAAATCTGCTTAGATCAAGATTATGTGGATGAAGTTTTCACCTGTGAATGGCAGAAATTATGTCTATCGCCAAGTCGAGAATAGTTTTACGCAGCCAAACGCAACGGTAAACTGCAAAATGCTTGAATGGGCAATCGATTGTACCCAAAATAGTGAAGGTGATTTATTAGAACTTTACTGTGGAAACGTGTAATTTTCTATCGCACTTGCACAAAATTTCCGTAAGGTATTGGCAACAGAAATCGCCAAACCTTCTGTAGCCGCCGCACAGTTTAATATCGCTGAAAATAAAGTCAATAATTTACAAATTATCCGTATGTCAGCAGAAGAATTTACGCAGGCTATGAATGGGGTTCGAGCCTTTTAACCGCTTGAAAGGGATTGATTTGAAAATCTGCGAATGCAATACCATTTTTGTCGATCCACCTCGCGCTGGGCTTGATCCTGATACAGTGAAGCTCGTACAAAATTACGATCGCATTTTGTATATTTTCCTGTAATCCACATACGCTGTGCGATAATCTTGTTGAACTTTTAAAAACGCACCGAATTGAAAAAGCGGCATTATTTGACCAATTCCTTACACTGACCACATGGAAAGCGGCGTATGGCTCATTCGCAAGTAGGAATTCAGTTGATTTCTGAATCTGACAGAAAAACATTAGCGGAATTGACCGCACTTTGTGCTGAACATAACATTATTCATGATGAACAAAGCCTACTTGCGCTTGTTCAAACCGATGAACGTTTAGGAGCTCTGTAAATTAGACGAACCTAAACTCGGAGCGGTTTATGTTGATTTTGTTAGGCGGCACAATGGCTCACCGTCGTAAATTCGGTGGTGGACGAGGAGAAGCCGTAGCGAAAGCAGTAGGGATTAAAGGTTCGGAATTTCCAACGGTTATTGATGCCACAGCTGGTCTGGGACGAGATGCCTTTGTGCTAGCCTCGATTGGCTGCCAAGTTCGTTTGAGTGGAACGCCATCCTGTTGTTTTTACTTCTGCAAGATGGTTTTAAATCGTGCTTATCAAGATGAGGAAATCGGCGAGATGTTGCAAACAAAATTTGAGTTTGCTGAATGTTCAGAATATTAATGAACTGGATCCTAATATTGATTATGCCGATGTGGTTTATCTCGATCCAATGTATCCGACATAAACAAAAATCTGCACTTTGATAAAAAGAAATGCGGTATTTCCAGCATTTAGTTAGAGCTGATTTAGATGCCGATGAATTGCTTTTTACCTGCACTCCAACTAGCTACGTGTGAGTCGTGAAGCGTCCTGACTATGCAGAATTTCTTTGTGGAAAACAACCGCACTTTAGTCGTGAAACGAAAAATCATCGCTTTGATATTTATATGGGAGAATCTCGATGCTAAGAGAAAGTGCGGTTGTTATTAGCTATGAAAATGGCATTGCCAAAGTGAAATGCCAATCCCAAAGTGCCTATGTGGCCAATGCGCAGCTAAAAACAGTTGTGGAACATCAAGCCTTTCAGAATTAAACGGTAAACGTGGCGAGCATATTTTTAATGTGGAAACATTAATGCCATTACGCGAAGGTCAAATTAGTTTGAAATTGGATTAGAAGAAAAGTCGATGTTGTTGTCAGCATTGATGTATGTTGTACCGCTATTGACCTTTATTGATTGCGACTATGTTGTCCGATTATATTAGCGATAATGAAATCTTTGCGTGCAATTTTAATCTTCGGATTAACCGCACTTTCTTTTCATTTTGTAAAATCTTATAGCAGGAAAATTAGGTCAACAAAACATTTCCAGCCCGTATTATTGCGTATATATTATCTTAAGTTTTTATTCAATTTTTATTATTTCTTGCGATCTGGATCGCAAACTATAAAGCTAGTTGAGAAATTCCTTTCTATTCTAGCAATGCCTGTTACTACTTTACGGAGAAACAGTTTTTATGAAAGTATTGAATATTGCTTCTTACTTGTTGTCACTTACTTTTGCCTAGCTGTTGGGCGTATTTTTCGTCAACTATCGGAGAAGAAATAATATGTGGTTTACAATTGGTCTTGGCATTCTGCTCTCATATCCATTAGCTGCTTTTATTTTTGCAACTTACGCATGCAAAAACATTCTTAATTTATTAACCCCGATCTTTCAGGGTTTCCGTATCTAAAGTGCGGTTATTTTTAAGGTTATTTTTATGAACAATCAGATTCCTTTACTTGGAATTACCGGTTATAGCAGTAGTGGTGAAAACAACATTATTAGAAAAACTTATCCCAGAACTGATCGCTCGTCGCATCTCGCGTTTCAGTGATTAAACATAGCCATCACAATATGCAAGTTGATAAAGAAGGCAAAGATAGTTGGCGTATGAAAGAGGCAGGTTCCTCTCAAGTCATTTTAGCGAATGATGAACGCTGGGCGATAATGACGGAAACGCCAAAACCTGTTTCATTGGATTATTTAGCGCAAATAATTTGACCGCACTTTAACGGATTTAGTGTTGGTGGAAGGCTTTAAACAAGAGCCAATTCCAAAGATTTTTGCTCCATCGTCAGAAATGAGCAAAACCTTTACCCGAAATTGACGAATATGTGCTCGCAGTTGCAACGAATTATCCCTTGAAATTGACCGCACTTTGTTGGATATTAACCGCGTATTCCACAAATTGCCGATTTTATTGAAAATTGGTTTGCACCATTTTCACGGGAGCACGATGACTGAATCCAATGCCTATCGCGGTTTTAGCTTGGTAGCAACAATGGCACTTTTTATGCAAAGCCTAGATGCCACCATTCTTAATACTGCCTTACCGGCGATATCCTCCGATTTATAAACCCGCCTTTGAAATGCAAATGGCGATTATTGCTTATTCTTTAGCCGTTGCATTATTTATTCCTCTTACCGCTTGAGCGGCAACAAAATTTGGGACATTAACCGTTTTTCGCGGTGCAGTTTTTCACGTTTATTTTAGGTTCAGTTGCTTGTGCCGCGTGCCCTAATTTAGAAAGTTTAATCTTAGCCAGAGTGATTCAGGATAGGGCGGTGCCTTTTATGATGCCAGTGGCGCGTTTGTCTATTATTCAAGCTGTCCCCAAACAACAATTAGTTAATGCTTGGAATTTAATGGCAACTGTAGGTTTGATCAGGACCAATTCTAGGGCCTATTTTTGGGTGGATGGTTAGTCATTCCGCCAACTGGGCACTGGATAATTAATATTCCAATTGGTGCACTAGGAGTTTTGGCATCGGGCAGCGTGATGAGTAACATCAAAGGCGAAGCAGAGAAACTAGATTGGACAGGTTTTTACTGTTTTGCATTAGGATTAGTTGGCATCACACTTGGTTTGGTTACTCGGTGAAAGCCAGCATAGTGCAATTACAACCTATAGCGTGTTGGTTGTCGGTGTTCTGTTACTCGTGGCGTATTGGCTATGCTAAAAACAATGAAGATGCCATTTTACCTTTATCCCTTTTCCGCACTCGTACATTCAGATTAGGCATTATAGCCAATATTTTTATCCGATTATCTGCATCTGGCGTTCCTTTTTATTACCTTTGATGTTTCAATTATCTTTCGGTTTACAGTGCTGAAATGTCAGGCTGGCTATTAGCACCGGTGCGTTAATTTCTGTGATTTTTGAAAAATATTAATTGGACGAATTTTTAAATCGTTGGGGCTATAAAAACAACGTTAATTTCATCCGCACTTTTTGATGGCTGGGATCTGTGATTTCAATGGCTTGGTTAGATAAACAAAAAGTTCTCTGACTTGGATTATTTGCAATCTCATGTGGTATGGCGCTTGCATGTCGATAATTTTTCACTTCAATCAATACGTTGACTGTAGGTGATCTTTTCAAAACAACAGGCGGGTACAGGTTCTACAGTATTAAGTATTGTGCAGCAAGTTGGGATTGGATTTGGTATTGCCATTTCATCGATAATTCTAAATCTTTATAGATATTTCTTTAGCGCAAATGATGGTTTACAACGGGCATTTAGCTATACTTTCTTAACCTCATCACTTTTTGCAATCGCCTTAGTTTGGTCGCTTGTGAAATTACATAAAAAATGATGGCGATCATTTACGGAAGAATTCTTAGATTAATTTGTTATAATCCATAGAATTTTTATTTAAAAAGCAGACATTTGCTTATATCTTATTAAACATTTATTTTAGATAGGATTTATCTAGCATCTTTGGTATATCAGTAATGCTCAAATAAATCTCTGCCAACAAAGTGAGGAACTATCATGAAGCTAAAAAGCAACACTAACTCTTGCGGCTGCAACGCTTGTATTAGCCGCTTGTGATCAATCAGGTTCAACAAATAAACCGACCGCACAAGCTGAAACTAAATCTGCATCTAACAATACTTTCGTTTACTGTACAGCAAAAAGCACCTTTTAGGATTTAGCCCTGCACTTGTGATGGAAGGGACGTCTTATAATGCCAGCTCACAACAAGTGTATAAACGCTTAGTTGAATTTAAAAAGGCTCAACGGATATTGAACCGGCTTTGCTGAAAGCTGGGAAATTAGCGATGATGGTTTAACTTACATTTCATTTAAGAAAAGGTGTTAAATTCCATACAACAAAAGAATTTACTCCCAACACGTGATTTTTAATGCAGATGATGTTGTATTTTCATTCCAACGTCAGTTAGATCCAAATCATCCATATCACAATGTATCTAAAGGGACTTATCCGTATTTCAAAGCAATGAAATTCCCTGAATTGTTGAAATCAGTGGAAAAACTAGATGACAACACAATTCGTATTACCTTGAACAAAAAAGATGCGACTTTCTTGGCTAGTTTAGGTATGGATTTTATTTCTATTTATTCCGCAGAATATGCGGATGCAATGCTGAAAGCAGGTAAGCCAGAAACAATTGATAATCGCTCTAGTAGGGACTGGCCCATTTGTTTTTGTTGATTACAAAACAGATCAGGCAGCCCAGTATGTAGCAAACGAAAACTATTGGAAAGGTAGAACACCATTGGATCGTTTAGTTATCAATATTGTACCAGATGCGACAACATGTTATGCAAAATTACAGGCTGGGATCTTGTGATTTAATTTTTATTCCCTGAATGTAGCGGATTTAGCAAAATGAAAACAGATCCAAAAAGTACAGCTTTTTGGAACAGGTTTTGAACGTGGCGTATATCGTATCTCAATACCGAAAAAGCACCGTTTGATAATGTCAAAGTTCGTCAGGCGTTGAATTATGCAGTGGATAAAAAGCGATTATTGAAGCGGTTTACCAAGGGGCAGGTACACCAGCTAAAAATCCACTTCCTCCAACAATTTGGAGTTACAACGATGAGGTTCAAGATTATCCATTACATGATCCAGAAAAAGCAAAACAACTTTTAGCAGAAGCGGGTTACCCAAATGGTTTTGAAACTGATTTTTGGATTCAACCTGTTGTACAGAGCTTCTAAACCCAAATCCGAAACGTATGGCTGAACTTATCATGGCGGACTGGGCAAAAGTTAGGTGTAAAAACCAACCCAGTTACCCTATGAATGGGCGGATTATCAAAAACGTGCGAAAGCGGGTGAGTTAACTGCTGGTATCTTTGGTTGGTCTGGTGATAATGGTGACCCTGATAACTTCTTATCTCCGTTATTGGCAAGTTCAAAAATGCGTGTAATTCCAATATGGCTCGTTTTAAAAATCCAGAATTTGATGCATTACTAGATAAAGCAATCGGATTAACAAATAGGAAGAACGCACTGCACTTTATAAACAAGCGCAAGTTATCATTCATAATCAGCACCTTGGATTCCGGTGCGCACATTCTGTTGGTTTTGCACCACTTAGTCCATGCGTAAAAGGCTATGTTCAAAGCCCATTTGGCTATGATGCTTTCTATGGTGTGAGTGTTGACGGTAAATAATTAATAGCATTTCAGTTCTTTTAGGGCCCTTATTTAGTAAGGGCCTTTTTATTTGAAATATTATTATTTTGTAAAAATATGTTAAATATATTTTACTTGAGATCACATGCTCACATTATTCCTCACGGGAAGAGAATCCGTAGAATAATGAGATTAATCGTAAATATAAGGAACAAAAATGGATTTCAATCGAATTATCACTACATGAATGATCATCACAAAGATGATATGGCTGCTCTTTGTAAAAAATTTGGTGGTAGCAAAATGAAATTACGATGTGACGCTAGTTAATGTAGATTTTGGTGGTTTAGATTTTTAAATATAATGGTGGTAAAACATTACGCGTGGAATTTCTAGCAAGCTGACGAAGGTTCAATTAAACAAGTCGATCATCAATCTTTTTGTGTAGAAAATAAACCAGTTGCAAATTACGATCGTATCAAAGCTAAAATTGATGAATTTCGTCAAGAGTTTAAAAAGCTGTGTGCTTGCCACTCTAGATAAAGATGGCTTACTGATGGCATCTTATGCACCAATTATTTCGCTTGATGGAAAATATTATATTTATATCAGTGCTATTGCAGAGCATTATGACAATTTAAAACGTAATCCTAATCAAGTAGAAGTGATGTTTTTAGAAGATGAAAGCAAAGCAAAATCTATCGTTGCACGTACTCGTTTACGCTATAAAAGCGAGTGCGCGTTTTATTCCTCGTGAAGATCCAATTGTTGAAAAGTCTTAGATAAATTAGCGGAAACTATGAATGATGTGGGTGGAATTAAAACAATTCGTGAATTTACTGATTTTGATTTAGTTGGAGCTTACATTTGGAACAGGTCGTTTTTGTAAGAGGTTTTGGCCAAGCTTATTTGATTGATGCTAACGAAATTTCTCATATTGGTGAAAGGCAATCCACACGAAAAGAAAGTGATAAATAATATTCGTCTCTATCGAGATAAAGGGGTTGAGTATAAATTTATACTCAACCCTTTTGTTTACGATAAATGCCAATGAAATTGAAATTTCTTTTTATTTTTACCGCACTTTATTTTTATTAAGGACAAGGTTTACTCACCATAATTTCTATAACCTGTTTGTCGATATGTTGCATGCTTTTGATGCAATAGCGCAGAGATTATCAATGGTTCGATCAAGATCATGTTCGACAATCCCTTCGTTGCCTGTAACATGAGTTTCATCCATTGCCATGAGAACTGATTTATAGCCAGAAGCCACACTGGTGGAGACTTTCATCGCACAGCTATTGGATGCCCCATCGCAGATGATTCCGCTGATGTCACCAATCATGCCACAAATGCCCATGCTACTGCTTCAAATTTACCCTGTAAGCAAACTAGGCGATGCCTGCACAGCTCCCCACAGAGGCTGTGGTTACCGCACAAAGGGCAGAAAGTTTGGGTAATTTACTGTGGATATAAATGGCCATTAAGTGTGATAAGAAGAGTGCACGAAGACTGTTTTTTCTTCACTCACTTTTAGATAATCTGCAACAACGACAACAGGCATCGTTGCCGCGATCCCTTGATTGCCCGAACCAGAATTGCTCATCGCAGGCAAAGTCGCTCCGCCCATTCTTGCATCTGATGCGGCTGTGGTTTCAATCATAATTTTGCTTAGCAAATCATCGAAATTAAACCGCTTCCTCACCTGTTTTGCGTAGGGTTCTGCCAATATGTAATCCATAATTTTCTCGCAAACCTTCATCTGAAAGTGCTCGATTAAGCTCTGCAGCTTGGCTGAATAAAACGAATTTTCTAATTTAACCGCATTGGAAAATTCAAAAATCTCACGCGCTACCTAATGTGTTTTAAAAACTTCATAAGGATCGCAATTAGTACATTCATCTTCCACTTTCTGAAAAAGGATTTCACCATCGATCAAAAATAACATTGGTATGTTGATCTTGAATGGCTACTTTCACGTAATCATTATCGGCAAATAATGTTGATTCTGAATATAAAATATGTTCGGTTTGATGAATATCTACACTCACTACTGTTCAGCATAGATTTAGCGGCAATAACTTGTTCTGGCGTAATATGTTTTAATACTTCCAAACCGCCATCTTGATTACCGCTCAGCACCAATTGCTGCCGCAATAGGGTAATCCCACCATGCCGTTCCTGGTACTGCAACGCCCAATCCATTTTTCATTAAGTTTGGCGACACCTTGGCTTTCAATACGTTCAGGTGTTTTACCTAAATATTTAGCCGCTGTTGCTGCTGCAAGTGCCAAAGAGATGGGTTCAGTACAGCCAAGTGCAGGAACTACATCTCGTTCTACAATTTGAATTAATGGTTTTTCGATTTCGTTGAGTTTCTTTGGTGTCATATTTATATTTAAGTATTTATACTAATCGAATAAAAACATTTCTAATAATTGAGTTAAGTGCAATCCCGATTACGGCAACAGCAAGGATTAACCATATATTAACTATTCCAAGTTCTTTTTATTTGAGAATAGATTTTTATCCTATATAGATGATGGATTTTTGGTTTTGGATTTGTTCTGTCCATGTTGTTATCGTTGATTCTAAACCAGTGAGATTGATTCCTTCTGAAGATTTAGCACCCAATTTAGTACTTTATTTTTACATAAATTGTAGCTATCGCATTATATACAACATATTGTTTTTATATCATTGTTATTTGCTTCTTCCATGACTTCTGCCAAGTAAGATCATTGAGTCGTCAGTTTCTTTATAAATATTCATTTTTAAAGCAATCCTCTGACATTGAGTTTTCATTGTAAATGTGTTCTTTAATATTCTCTTCTGTTTTATTTACATGTTTTAGAATAGTTTGTGAGAAGGAACTGATTCATCAGTAATGCGTTTTTAATGTTGATTTCACTTGATTAAATATATGTCTAGGTACAGATCCATTAATCACCGTCTTTTAACAATATTTATTCTACATAGTCGTACGTAATCTTTATTTTCTTGGAGATCTTGAAGTGAAATATAACTGGCAATTACCCAAGCATTGGAAAATTGAATATTATTTACCTCTTCTAAAAACTCAAATATCTCATTCATATCTGGAGTGACTTTTAATCAAGTTCTTTAGGGATGGTAAATTTATTTGTGTTCCACCAATATCAACTGTTTCAGCATGTGCGGTCAGCGCTAACTAATCCAAAAATAAACAAAAGTTTTTTTCATTATTACTTCCTCATTTAAATAAAATTTAGTGAGCCTCATCCCAGTTCGTGCACCTTTGACCCACTTCTACAATCAGTGGCACCACTAAATCAGCTGCACTTTCCATTTGTGTTTTTGATGAGTTCGCTATAAAAACGCGACTTTTTCTGACCGCACTTCAAACACCAATTCATCGTGTACTTGCATAATCATTTCAATATCTGAATCGTGACGGATTACTTCATCAAGTTTAATCATTGCTCGTTTAATTATATCCGCAGCCGTGCCTTGCATCGGTGCATTACATCGCTACGTTCAGGCCCCTTTACGACGCATTGCATTGCTAGAATTAATATCAGGTAAATATAAACGGCGACCAAAATAGCGTTTCCACGATAGCCTTGTGCTTTCGCTTTTTCTCGGATAGTGGTCATAAATTGCTGTACGCCAGGGTAGCGTTGGAAATATAAATCCATGTATTTTGTGCATCTGGACGGGAAATACCCAGTTGGCGTGAAAGTCCAAACGCAGACATTCCATACATTAGCTGAAATTAATTGCTTTTAGCATTGCGACGCTGCTCGCTGGTGACTTCATCTAATGATACACTCAAAGATTTTCAGCTGCCGTGGATCGGTGAATATCCTTTCCTTGAGAGAAGGCGTTACATCGCTCTCGATCGCCGGAAAGATGCGCCATACGCAACTCAATTTGAGAATAGTCAGCGGCGACAATGGAATAACCTTCACGCGCGATCAAAATGCTTGTCGAATACGACGACCTTCTTCATTCCGGAATTGGAATATTTTGTAGAGTTTGGATCACTTGATGATAAAACGCCCTGTCGCCGTGACTGCTTGATGATAAGAGGTATGCACTCGGCCCTGTTTGGGGAATTGACCATTTGAGGCAGTTTATCCGTGTAAGTGGATTTAGTTTACTCAAGCCACGATGTTCAACCAAAATTTTGGGTAATTCGTAGCTATAGGCTAATTCTTCCAATACTTCTTCGTTCGTTGAAGGCGCACCTTTTGGCGTTTTTGTAAAACAGGTAGCCCAAGTTTATCGAACAAAAATTTCTTGTAATTGTTTGGTGGAGGCCAATTAATGGCTGCCCCTGCCAATGCGTAAGCTTGTTCCTCAAGTGCGGTTAATCTTGTGGCAATTTCTGTTAGATTGTATAAAGAGGGCATCACTATCAATCAACACGCCTGTACGTTCCATGCGAGAAAGCACATGGAGTAATGGTAATTCCATTGTTTTATACAATTCAACAAGCGTTGGTTCTTCTTGCAATTTCAACCACAGCGATTGTTGTAATTTCATGGTCACATCAGCATCTTCTGCCGCGTATTCTGTGGCTTGTTCTAATGGAATTTGATTAAACGTAAGCTGACTTTTTTCCTTTTTCCTGCAATGCTTTTCAAAATGCGATAGTCTCATGTCCTAAATAACGTTTAGCTCAAATCGTCCATATTATGACGACCAGTACTATTTAGCGTATAAGAAAAGCAACATCGTATCAAATTCAACACCTTGTAATTCAATGCCATGACGGGCAAAATACTTTCATCAAATTTAATATTTTGTCCAATTTTGTGAATATTAGGATTTTCTAAAAATAGGTTTGATTGCAGAAAGTGCGGTCGATTTTTCGAGTGTTTTTGGCGCATCCAAATAATCCAATTCGCTAATGGTAAATAAGCGGCTTTCGCCATTTTCCAAGAGCAAAAAGAGATACCCACTAAATTCGCAGACATATAATCAAGACTGTCTGTTTCAGTATCGACTGCATCGAGTTTTGCTGCATTGAGTTTTTCAATCCAGCGTGTTAAATCCGTTTGAGTGAGCAAGGTTTCATATTTTTGTACGATCGATTTGAATTTTAGGCGTATTTTCCACCGCACTATTTCCCAGCGAATTTTTGAGCTGATGGGGTCGCCCTGATACTGGTTGATTTTTACAGGCTGTTCAGCAGTTTGAGTAATGGAATCTGAGCCATTCATCACTTCATTAAGCCAGCGTTTAAATTCGTAGCGAGCAAAAATATTCAATAAGTTGATCGTTTTGGCTTTCTCAAGCAACAATTCATCTGTTGTCACGTTAAGTTCAACATCGGTTTTGATGGTTGCTAATGTATAAGAAAGATCGGCATTGTTTTTCTGCCAATAATTTTTTCACCTAGTTTTTAGCACCACGAATTGGCAATTCAGCTACTTTTTCAAGATTGGCATAAATCTCAGCCATGCTTCCGATGCCTTGTAGTAAACCAAGCGCGGTTTTTCGCCCACACCAGCAACGCCCGGAATGTTATCTGCACTATCGCCCATGAGTGCTAGATAATCAATGATGAGTTCAGGTGGAATACCGTATTTTTCAATCACACCTCGCGATCCAATAAGCTGTTATTCATGGTGTTGATGAGCATAATATTGTCATCAACTAACTGTGCCATATCTTTATCACCAGTACTAATGAGCACTTTTTACCCAAACGAGATGCTTAGAAAAGAGTGTGCCGATCACATCATCATGCTCTCAACACCTTCCACTACTAAAAGCGGAATTCCCCAGTGCACGAATCATATCGTGCAAAGGCTGAATTTGTTTGCGCAAATCATCAGGCATTGGTGGCGGTGAGATTTATACTGTTCAAACATTTCATCACGAAATGTTTTTCCCTTTTGCATCAAAAACAACGGCTATATGAGTGGGCTGAACTTGTGAGATGAGGCTTTTTAACATATTTAAAACGCCGTACATTGCACCTGTTGGCTCACCTGAGGCATTGGTTAAAGGGAGGAAAGGCATGAAATGCACGATATAAATAAGAAGAACCATCCACTAGCACAAGCGGATTTTGATGCAATTTGGGGCCATAAAAATCTGTTTTTAAACTGAAAAATGCGGGCATTATAATGTAATTTATGATGATGAGCGAATCAGTGATTCAATGTAAAATTTGTGACGAATGTTTTTGCTATGTGCATAATATCGGCCACTCAAATGTTTAATTTAAGGAAATCAAATGCGTTAAAATTGGTCGAAATTTTTAGTTTTGGGTCAGGTCTACGTTTAAACGTGCCCGTTGAGTCAAGAAGAATTATTGCGCCAAGCTGCCCGTAATTTAGATATATTGGTTTCCGAAATGAAAGAAAAGACAGGCCCTCATTCAGCTTTGATCGCGTTCTTTTCGATTGTGGCACTCAATTTGAGTTTTGAATTAAGCCAAGATAAAGCGGCTAAAATTGAAGAGGTATTGAGAACTGGTATCCAACAATTAGATCATTCGTTAGAAAATATCCGTGTAAATAAAGAACACTATTACTGGAAAAGTGCGGTGAAATAGGGGCGAGATTTTTCAAATTAAAAGATGTAGCCAATTCAGCGCAATCCGTTAAAAATCACTTAAGTCACCGCAATACTCTTTAGATTATTCTCTCCAAGAGCAATAAATACCTAAAAACTAATTTGTGTTATCACACCTCTTTTTGTCGTTTTTATAATCAACTCGTGAAATTGACAAACTAAAATGCTAGTCAATACTGAGAATTTGGGCTAGTATAAACCCATAAGAATTACCTGAGTGTTCGTCAGTAGGCGTGCGTCCTGAGCCGATACTTTAAATCTTATAAATTGGTTTCCATCATCGCTGGTGTGTAGGCTTAACCTTTGACTCGTTCATTGGGCCAAGAAACCTGAAAACGGTATCAACTGATTTCTTTGAACCGTCGGGTTCAAGGACTACTGCCCGCAGCGGCACTCTGGGTCCTATCTTCCCTTTCATTTCTATGAATATTCAAAAACGCCAGCAAATCATGCTGAAATTCAGAAAAATACGAGCAAATTTAACCGCACTTCAACAGCAACAAGCTGAACAATCAGTGACTCAACAGGCGTTAAATCTTATCGAGCAACGACAAGTCAAAAATATTGCATTATATTTTTCTTTTGATGGTGAAATTTCACAAAGGCCTTAATCCAATCCCTTTGGATGCAAAAATAAAAATGTGTATTTGCCTGTTTTTACATCCTTTTTACTAAACATCATTTATTGTTTTTACGCTATTTACCTGATACGCCAATGAAACCAAATCAGTTTGATATTTGGGAGCCTAAGCTGAATGTTCAAAAATGTTTTGCCATTAAATGAACTGGATATTTTATTTACGCTGTTAGTGGCTTTTGATAAACAGGGAAATCGCCTTGTGCATGGGCGGTGGATTTTATGATCGCACGTTGCAGAATTGGCAAAATAAGTCTTTATTCCAGTTGGTTTAGCGCATCAATGTCAGCAGTAGTAGAAAATCTTCCCACCGAGCATTGGGATGTCCTCTATTCGATATTTTGGTGGGTTGAAACCTATCATCAAATTTTTATTGATAGATAAAATCAAAATATTTCAATTTTTCTTGAAATCTTTCAAACGATTCTTACTTAATTTGGGCAAACGGCGAAAGCCAAAAACCAAATTGAGGAAACTGTATGAACATTGAAAAATTTACGACAAAATTCCAAGAAGCTTAAGCGAAGCACAATCACTTGCTATCGGAAAAGATAATCAATTTATTGAACCAGTGCATTTATTGACCGCACTTTTTAAATCAACAGGGCGGCTCCATTGCACCAATTTTTAACTGCAAGTGGCGTAAATGTAACTCTTTATTGCGTAATGAATTAAAAACTGAACTAAATAAATTGCCACAGGTTAGTGGCAATGGCGGTGATGTACAACTTTCACGCCAGCTCATTAATTTACTTTAATCTATGCAATAAATTCGCACAGCAAAACCAAGATAAATTTATTTCGAGCGAATTGTTTTTACTCTGCAGCTTTAGAAGAACGAGGAACGATCAGCGAGTATTTTGAAAAGTGCGGTGCGAAAAAGAACAAATTTCGCAAGCCATTCAGCAAATTAGAGGGGGACAAAACGTGAAATGATCAAAATGCAGAAGAAAGCAGACAAGCATTAGAAAAATATACGATTGATTTAACTGCTCGCAGAAAGTGGCAAACTTGATCCTGTAATTGGACGTGATGAAGAAATTCGTCGAGCGATCTCAAGTATTACAACGTCGTACCAAAAACAACCCAGTGTTAATTGGTGAACCAGGTGTGGGGAAAACGGCGATTGAGAAGGCTTGGCACAACGCATTGTAAATGGAGAAGTGCCAGAAGGTTTGAAAAATAAACGCGTACTTTCATTAGATATGGGTGCATGATTGCTGGTGCGAAATATCGTGGTGAATTTGAAGAACGTTTAAAAAGCGGTGCTCAATGAATCTTCGAAAGAAGAAGGTCGCGTTATCCTCTTTTATTGATGAAATTCATACTATGGTCGTGCGCGGGTAAAACCGATGGTGCGATGGATGCTGGTAACTTGTTAAAACCAAGTTTAGCGCGCGGTGAATTACATTGCGTGGGGCAACCACTTTTAGATGAATATCGTCAATATATCGAAAAAGATGCCGCACTCGAACGTCGTTTCCAAAAAGTATTTGTGGACGAACCAAGTGTAGAAGATACCATTGCTATCTTACGTGGTTTGAAAGAACGTTGCAATTCACCACCACGCAGATATTACTGACCCTGCGATTGTCGCTGCTGCAACGCTTTCACACCGTTATATTTCCGATCGTCGCGTCACCGGACAGCGATTGATTTGATCGATGAAGCGCATCAGCATTCGTATGGAAATAGATTCTAAAACCTGAACCGCTTGATCGTCTTGAGTTGTCGTACTATCCAATTAAAATTGGAACAACAAGCGTTACAAAAAGAAGAGGACGAAGCAAGTCGCAAACGTTTAGAAATGTTAGAGAAAGAATGACTGAAAAAGAACGTGAATATGCCGAACTTTAAGAAGTGTGAAATCTGAAAGCAACGCTTTCGGCTCTCAAACATATTAAACAAGAGTGATGCGGCGAAACTGAATGGAACAAGCCCGTCGCGCGGGGGATTTAGCTAAATGTCTGAGTTGCGATATGGCTCATCCCTGCGCTTGAAAAAGCAACTCCGAGCAAGCTGAAACCAGCGAAGGAAAAGAATGACGCTTTGCGCTATCGCGTCACAGATGAAGAAACCGCTGAAGTGTTGTCAGCCACAGGCATCCCAGTATCAAATGATGGAAGGCGAGAAAGAAAAACTCTCGGTGCATGGAAGATGAACTACATAAACTGTGATTGGCCAAGAAGAAGCGGTTGATGCGGCAAACGCGATTCGTCGGTCGCAGGGCTCGATCCGAATCGCCCAATTGGTTCTTTCTTGTTCCTAAGGGCTAACAGGTGTAGGTAAAACAGAGCTTTGAAAACTGGCTAAATTTTGCTTGATAGTGAAGATGCGATGGTGCATTGATACGTCAGAGTTATGGGAAAAACACAGCGTATCTCGCTTAGTTGGGGCACCTGCAGGCTATGTCGGCTATGAAGAAGGTGTGTTACTAATCAGCGGTTCGTCGTCGTCCATATTCGGTGATTTTGCTCGATGAAGTGGAAAAAGCCCATACGGATGTATTCATATCTTGTTACAAGTATTGATGATGGTCGTTTAACTGACGGGCAAGGTCGTACCGTGACTCTGCAATACTGCAGGATTATGACCTCTAACTTGGGTTCTGATTTAATCCAAGGTAAACAAAGAGGAGCTATAGGAAAAAATGAAGGCCTTGGTGATGTCTTAGTGAAGCAACATTTCGTCCAGAATTTATAAACTGTATTGACGAAACTGTAGCCCATCCGCTTGGTAAAGAAAAATATCCGAGCAATAGCCAATATTCAATTAGAACGTTTGGCAAAACGTATGGAAACTCGTGGCTGAATTAGTGTTTACTGACGCTTTATTAGATTTCATTGGTGAAGTGGGTTACGACCCATTTATGGTCACGTCCATTGAAACGTGCACCAACAGAGATCGAAAACAGCTTGGCAAATAAATTCTATCTGCAAGTTATTACCTGCAAGGTTGTTACCATTGATTACGCCAACTGAAGTTCGCTAGACAATAGGTGTTAAAAAGTGGTAATTTGATCTGAGCCCATCTGGGTTAGTTTACTTAAGGACTGATAGACGATATTGTATCGTATTCAGTCCTTTTAATTTCAGTTGAATTCGTTAGTGATTATATAGTAATCCCAATAATCCTTTTTCATGTATTAACTATCTCCTTTTTCTAGACATACTTTGGAATGATGCGATTTGTAGCCAAAATTAGACGATAAGTCTATTATCAGATACGCGAGTCTTGGTCTGAATATAAAAATGACCTATTGGCTTGTTTACCCATAATAAAATCTGCACCTGCACCTGTTGGTTTGTTTAGTCCAACTTTTGGGTGCAGATCATCCAATCATAAAACGATTACGCCATTACCATTGGTAACCCACGCCAACCTGGCACCCACATCACCACTGGTGTTTGCGTTACCTTGAAGTTTTAAGATCACCTTGCCATTGTCGCTTGCACGAGAGTAACCTACAGCTACAGCATTTTGGCCTTTGAAGGTACCAGCCGAAGCCGCAACCATTGATTTACCCGGTGGTAAACCTGTGGTAATGCTGCCGCTGCATTTGCACCCGCGATACCAGCACGAGCTTCTTTGCCATATTTATTAACTTTTTCTGTTCAGGCGGTTAAATTCACCTGCATGGCTGTTAATAACTTGCTAAGATTATCAACTTTACCTTCAACGCGATTAATATTCTGCATTGTTATTTACTTGAACATTAGCTGCATGTAATTGGCTACCATTTACTGCATCTGTTAGTTGCAGAGATTACACCTGGTGCAACATTTTGATTTGCGCTCTGTTACCTTTATCACCCTGCAGAAACCACACGAGTGTCTCGGACCTGTTTTTACCCGCAACAGTTGCTGAAGGATCAATACTATAACTACCAACATTTGCTTTACCGGCTTTTCGCACCAGCCCCAATTGCGACAGAACCTTTTGCTGCTTCCGCTTCAACTGTAGCACTGCTGCTAATGGCAACTGCATCTTCAACAGCCGCATTGCTGTTTCCGCCAATTGCGACACTATTTGTGCCAGTTGCTTTCGCCGCATTACCAGTGGTATTTGCTTTGATATAGTCGCTGCCTCACAGTTACAGTCATCTTACCGTTTTCAGACTTGCCTTTACGGTAAGTCCAGTGCCCGCCTCTGCTTTTGAAGTCAACTACATCCGCAGTATTTTTTTCACGGCGGTAGCGATGTTATTGCTCAGAGGTTGAAACCACCCAACCCAAGTTTTTCGCATCAGAAATGGTACTGCGTTTCCGCCATCTCGAATTATTTAAATCGATTAAACCATTTTTCGCCCTGATCAACTGGTTTATCCGTTGCTGGCGTAACTGGTGTTTGTTCTACAGCACCTGTGTTTGGTTTACCATTTGTTAAGTCGCCTGCTTTGTAATATTTACCATCTACATTGACGATTTGCTCACCCTTGTCATTATAGGCAATGGTATTTGCAAAATCCCTTTAGGTAAACTTAATGCGCTGGTATCAACATCTACAGAAACTGTCGTCGTATCTCACACCTGTAGCAGCATCGCGTTTAGTTACTGCTTTAATAACAGCACCTTTACCATTTACAGAGTTGACACATCGTTCGGCGTTACTTTTTTTCAGATTTCGCCGGATCAGTTTCTTTCTTTGTTTGGATCCTCTCACGGTTGTTTTACTGTTTTGTTGAATAAAGAAGCCTCGATTTATTCACAGTTTGATCGAGTTGGTCTTTATTCACCGCTTGATCGGTGATTTTCTGCCCAACCAACATTGTTTAATTGAACGCCGTCTTTCACCTGCGTTAATCGATATCTTTGTCTTTGCCGGCTTTTTCAGCTTTCTCCAATTCCGCAACTTGTTTTCGCAGCTTCTTCAATACTTTTGGTAAAAGTTGTTCCACGGTTGCAGTTGGATTCTCGCCTCGTACTTTTTCAATTGCCGCCGCCATTGCTTTTATCTTCACTGCAGTGCGGTATGGATTGCCCATATTTGAGTTGGCATCAGATAAAGTAGCAGCCTGATTTTCACTGCGGTTTTTCTGAACTCAGAGCTTTTTGTTATTAGCCACTTAACCGTAGCCATCAGATTAACATCAGCCCTCTTTATACCAGTTACCATCATAGCTTGTTTTTAAGTTATCACCAGCTGAATTTTCTCACGTTTGCGTAATCAATAGGCAAATCAGTGTCGAATTTCACCACGGTTGTGGTTTGTTTTTCACCTTGGTATTGACTTCATCAACGGTTGCAGTTTTCACAGTGATACCTTTTTCCATCAGCAAAACGAACTTCATCACTGGATTAACTTTTTCATCTGCATTTTTGGAATTTACTATCTGCAAGAGCATTTTTTACTTGCCTACAGTCCAACCGGATTCTTGGATTGCTTTTGTAAACCGTGTTGCCATCAACAAAGTGATTACCCTTATCAACATTGCTTACCTCAACAGGGGTTGTTGTGGTGTTATCTACTCATTTTTCCACTAGCATTTACCGTGTAATTTGAAGGCTGTTTACCTTGTTTCGGTGTTGGAGTTTCACCGCTGAAATCTACGTCTTCTCTTTTGTAGAGTTTACCGCCAAGATCAACATAAGTTGTACCACCAATGTTATATTCGCCTTTTTAACTACTTCACCTTTTTCAAGAGAAATGTTGATATGACGAACACCATCTTTTGTTTCACCCGTTACTTTAATACCGTCAGTGCCATTAAAACGAACTGCTTTGCATTGGTCACTTCTTTTTCGGCATACCCCTTTTACCATCTTTACTATCAGCAGAAACCACCCAGCCCAAGTTTTTCGCATCAGCGACAGTTAATGCATTAGACGCAACAGAGTGCTCTAAATCAGCCAAGTCTGTTTTTTGCTTTTTCACTGGATCTGTCACTTTTCCTGATGGAGTTGGCGTTGCGTTTGCTTTCAATTTACCATTTTCAAATTGGTCTGGCGCATAATATGAATCACCCACTTTAACTAATGGATTACCCGCCGCATCATAAGCAATAGTATTCGCACCCTGCGCCACGTTGGTTAAGGTTACGTTGCCGCCCGCGTTAACTGCATCGGATGACGGATTGTTCATAGATGCAATCACATTGGTAACTGGCATTATTTCCGTTGCATTAGCGGCATTGGCTTCTGTTGTACCAGTTGGATACCATTTACGCAATATTCACCGCATCCGCTGGATAATATTATTACCGTCTTTTTCTCAGTTTCTTACCATTTATATCGGTATAGACGACAGGAAGGAATTAGACATCGTTGTATTATCCACATCTACCGAAACCGTTGTTGTATCTACACCAGTCGTCTCATCGCGTTTGGTTACCGCTTTAATCACGGTACCGTTGCCGTTTACAAAGTTGATCACGTCGTTAGGCGTTACTTTTTCAGATTTCGCTGGAGCGGTTTCTCCTTTGTTTGTAGCGTTCTCTACGGTTGTTTTACCGTTTTGTTGAACAAAGAAGCCCGATTTATTCACTGTTTGATCGAGTTGGTCTTTATTCACCGCTTGGTCCGGATTGCTGCCCAACCGACGTACCCAGTTGTACGCCGCCGGTACCCGGTTTGATTTCGTCTTTGTTATAACCGTTTTCTTTCGACAGGTCGGCTACAGGTTTTTGGTGCGATAGTGCTGTTACCCTGCGTTATCGGCTTGGGTAAGTGTAAGCCGACTCATTGCGGTACGGATTGTTTTCCGCATCGGAATCGCTCAGAACTAGCGCCTTTTTCACAATAGAGTCTGCAGGGACGGATTTGGCGTTTTCTTTAGGATTGCCTTCCGTCAACCTGGTCTTTCGGATACCATTTGCCGTCGTTTGCTTTTGACTACGTCGATTTCTGCACCATCTACTACTGCTTTCGTGAGGCATAGTCGATAGGTGAATCGACAGAGATGGACAGTGTGCGTACGCCGTCTTGATCGTAACCGTCCACATCGACGTTGCCCACACTTCACAAAAATTAACCTGATGGGCATTTTGTACGCTGTTTGCATAGTCGTTACCTGTGGCAGAAACCACCCAGCCTAAGTTTTTCGCATCGGCAACAGTCAGGCATTGCTGTTTTTGGAGCCTTCCAAATTAGCCAAGTCTGTAGCTGCTTTTTCATATGGATCTTTTTCGGCTCATTGCCTGCTTGAGTAACTTCTGAGCACCTTTTCGGCGCGCCGTTTTCACATCATCTTGGGCATAGTATTTTATCCCCGATGTGACTAACGGGTTGCCGTCTTTTGTCGAATTCATAGGTATTCGCACCCCTGTGCCACGTTGGTTAGGTTACGTTGCTCGCCAGCATTAGCCGCATCGGATCGACGGATTGTTCATAGATGCAATAACATTAGTAGCGGTATTTTGACTATGCGTATCACTTTCTGCTGTGCGGCAGTTACTAGTTGTCGGCCGTTTTCGGTGCCAGCAGGATAGTATTTACCATCAATGTTTACCGTACCCTTCTGGGTCAATATTTGCCGTCAGGGTATTTCACGACTTCTTGCCATCTTTGATCGGTATAAAACCACTGGGAACGCATCACGCAAGCCGGAAGCGACTGCATAAAGTTGCGAACCGTTAATCGCATCAGTTGAGGTTGAAGAAATCTCGCCAGCCGCAACGTGTTTGATTTGGCGTTCGCCGTAAACGGTAGTGCCGTCTTTATCTGTAGTTTCCGCACCAATAGAAACAAAACGTCCTTGCAATGCCAAATCGGCTTTTTCTGCTTCAGAGCCGTCTGTTTTGGTTGCGCCCATGTTGCCTTTGAAGCCGCTGTAAACCATTCCATTAACATTGGCAGAGTTGACTTTTTTCACTGTCGGTTCGCCATCACTGTTGTTACCTAATACAACGGCGTTTTCACGGTTTTCCTTGCGGAGTTCCATACCATAGACGCGGATATTATTACCCAACACCATGACATTGCTTTGCCCATACTCGTGTTGTTTGAACCAACAACGAAAGAATTCTCCGCTTTGACCCTTTTAGTGCAATAGAGGCAGTATTCTTTTACCCCGTAACAGTCCACTCTAGCTCGCCGACAATATTGTTGACACCGAACGCTCCTGCACTTTTTCCCCTTACTCTATTGTTATAACCGAAGGCCGATCCGTTTTCCAAAACAACATGGCTATTTGCGCCAACAGAAGTTGCATTATTTGCCCCAATAATGCCATATCGTCTCAGTACCTTCACTAGTAATATAATTTGATTCGCCCACTTTTTGCATTTGAACCAATCGCTACCGCATCAACCGATGTGCCGTATACTTTTGGCACTTGCACCTGCGGCAAAGCATTTTCTTGAGTCATTTTGCACTACTTCCGCATCATCACCCAATGCAACGGATGTTTGTGCCGCTGCAACGGAAGATCGCCCGATGGCAATGGCACTGGTTTTGGATTTTCCGCTGCCGTATGTTGCTTCAAATACTTTTTGGCTTTGATCGTATACTGCTTTTACCGCTGTTTGAGCTGTTTTCTGGCAGTGTTTAAAGCGGTTTGTGCTGTTTTTGCTTTTTCGATGTGCCCTTTCAACCTGTCTGCTAGGTTGACCAAAATAACCCAGATGTTCGAATTGTTCACCGAATTCGGGTCTTATAGGTAGTATCTCTTTTTGATATCGAGATTTTTGTTAATCAGCGCTTCGTTATCAAGCATCGGTTGTGCATTTACCTCATCTGCTTTACCGCTTGCTGTTAATTTTCCTGCCAGCGTGGTCAATTCACTGAATGTAATGCCCGCCGTTGCCAACTCGTCTTTAATTTTGTTATTTTCAGCCTGATAAATCGTGCCGGTTTCATTGTATCTGATCAATCAGAAGCTTAAGGTTTTGCGCTTCGGTAGATAAATTGGTTTTTGCCGCATAATTGTCGGCCTCCGCACTATTAACCGCTTTATTCAAATTGCTGTATGTGCTGTAGGCGGTGCGGTATGTGTTGTAGGTCGCGTTTATGGCGTTTGATTCCGCTTCTGTTACCCCGGAAAACCGAATCATTACCAAATGCAATGGTTTGTTGCCCAATTGCACGGGCTTTTTGTACCAATGCTGCCGCATTATGCCCAATCGCCATTGCGCCATTATTGTTCTGCCCATTATCATCAGAACCGATGGCTAAGGCTTGATTGCCATAAGCGGCTGCTTTTTCTTCCCGATGCTACTGCGGACCCGCCGGCAAAAGCTCTACACTCGAAGGCAGAAGCATCGGTTGTTGCAGCGTGTGCTCGTCACGGCCGGTGGCATTGCTTGTCTGAGCACTGTTCCAACCGGTTTCCGCATAGGCACCCATTGCGATAGAGGATCTATCCGAACTGCAGGCGTCTTATCGCCAATCGCACACTTTGCAAACCATTGGCAAAGGCTGTCGTATACCGACTGCAACGGATTTCACCCCTCGCCGATTTGGTTTCGATACCTGCGGCAATCGATGCACCGCCGATAGAGGTGGCTTTTTCTCCCACGCCATGGAGGTAAAGTCGTCCCCTCCATCGTTCGCCAGATTATCTATTTTATACATGGCGGTCGCATCTGCCGATGGCGACTACCGTTTCCTACAATGGTTCTTGAGTTTGCACCGATGGCAATACTGCTGCCCCAGTCTGTGCTGGCGTTGGAGCCGATGGCAACGGTAAGTTTTCTCGCCTGATTGAAAGTGGCAACCGCCCGCTTTGCTTCTGGCATCGTCCGATAACCACCGAATTGCCTGCCGTCGCCATTGCATCGGGTACCGATGGCACCGCATCATGCATGCCACTTGATACACCGCCGTCTGGTCTTGGTTCGACACGAGCTTGCGTGCCGATGGCAATGCTGCGTTTATTAAGATTGTTGTTCGCATTGCTGATTACACTTGCGCTAGAACCGACGGCAAGCGAGTCGTTACTCTCAGCATTTGCCCCTCAACCTATTGCCGTTGCTCTTTCAATATTGCCAATTTTTCCCGTTGCTGCTGCCTACGGCAATGGAATCTTTGCCGGTTGCTTTGGCTTGTTCGCCGGGTCGGAATGTCCGTTGTACCTGCCGCCGTATCATGACGATATGAAACTGCTCAAACCTCCTGCATGTATGTCGCAGCTTGATACTCCACGTAGCTTCCCAAAGTGCGGTAGGAAATTACCGCTAATTTTATAGATTTTTGATTTGCCTTTAGCTGAGGCTAATTCACCCACAGCTGTCCAAGTTTGGGTGAGTGATTCCAAATTACCTTGAAAATGTTGTTCATGAAGCTTTTCTCCTAAAGATAAATAACAGCAGTCCTTTGCTTGACTGATGAATGAAATACAAATGACTTATATGATGCCAGTAAAAATTGAATTTAATAAATGCTGGAGCGTTCTATCAATAATTGAATAAAAATAACAGCAAATTTACAAATCTTTACATTATTTATACAAATTTTATGTTGATTAGCTGATTGTGATTGATCACTGTGTTTAAGTAAATAAGTTAAAATCTGTTCAGACCACAATGATTTAATAAGAGAAAAATATGTTATCAAAAGAACGTTTATCCCAACTTGACTGAAATGGAAAGTATTTTAGATGAAGCAATGGCTTTTCTTGCCGAGGCAGAGTAGATTCTTTGAAAAATGGCAGGCAGTGCCCCAAGATGAAAACGCTTAGAACATTATTACTTTGAAGGGATTGAGGAGAGGATTTTCGAGGCTTACGAAATGGTGAGAGTACCTGAAAGACGCAACCTTGTAGGGCGTACTTTCTGAAGACTTAGTTTTTAATGCCAGTGTTGCGCAACATAGCTTGGCGGTTGAGTATTTTCGAGTGGTAGACTAAAATTCTCGAACCAACGAAATAACTGTAAACCACTAAATTAGAAATCGCATTATCTAATTTTTGCTTGAATTTATAAAAACAAAGTTCTGTAAATTGATCTGCTAAAAAGGAATGTTTATTTAAGGAGTAGTAATGATAGTGATATCTTACTGTATCAATTATCTCCTCGCTACAGTTAAATTCTCAACTATAAAAACATTCCATTTTTAATGGACCAAAATAAACTTTCCATTTCCTGCATTGTCAGACAGTAGTTTTCTTGACATACTTTGTATGTCATCGGTCGACTTATTTAGTCCAACTTTAGGGCTACAGATCAATTTACCGCACTTTTGTGTATGATTAGATTCGCTTTTGTCGTTTGTTTTCAAGAATAAATACCCAAGCGTTGCTGAAACGTTGAACTGAGTAAGATGCCCAAACGAGAAAGCGTATGACACTTTCTCCAGCATCTGCGTTAGTGCCAAGGCTTGCAAGAACATTGACATCGTAAAAGTCGATACTACATAAACTGCGACCGCAAAAATTTGTTTAAAATCCGATTCCATCCGCATTTTAGCTAGCATCCCAACTTAACGGAAATATAACTCAAATCCGAAAAACGCCTACTGGCTTCACCAATAATTAAAACTGCACGCGATAGCCAACACACACGGCGATGAAATCATACCCACATCAATCACCGTCAAAACTAACACCTGCACTGGCAAATGCAAAGAGTGGTAAAATAACGAAGGACGACCAAGGCGCTAGAATGTGCCCAAAATCGTGTAATGGTCGTTCCACCCTTTTTACCCTTTAATGGAATGCAAACCAATAATCACGCCAGCCAACGTCGCACGAACACCAGATTTCAAAAACAGATGCCCATAAAATTGCCCCTATCACCATGTAGGCACAAAGCGCGCTTAACTCTAAAGCGGTTTAATAAAACCAGTTAAAATAGAAATACTCTGAGAAAATTAGAGCCCGCACACTTAATCGCGCGAGAGAAGAACAAAGCGATGACAAGAATCGCGCCTAAGTCATCAATAATAGCGAGTGCGAGTAAAAATCTGAGAGGCAATGGCACTTGCTTTACCTCAACAATGCCATGATGCCAAGCGCAAAAGTCGATGTCGTCAGTCGCCATAGGAATAGCCCAGCCGTTTGCAAGGCTAGAGATCCCGTTTTGCAATAAACCAATAAACTGCAACGCGGGCACGATCGTTCCACCCACTGCGGCAAATGGCAGGAAAATAGCTTGTTGGTAGAAGAGCGCCCTTTCCGCCAATTTTCTAACTTCCATTCCACTCACACAAAACACCGCCATAAAACCATCGTTAATCCAGGAATTAAGGTTTTATTAATAGAGAAACCGCCAATTTGTAAAACTCGACTGGTAAATCTATCATTATATTGACTGCTTAATCGGCGAATTGTTGCCAGGTACCTCGCTACTGCAGCAGAAAAGCAACAAAATACCACCAGCGGATTCTAATTTTTAAAAGCGCTGAATTAGTTAAAATCACGCAAACTCCTTCCAAAAATAAATAACATAAAATTAACAAAGACCGAATCCTGTGCATATGCCGTCAAAGGAAAAGTGCGATGGATTTTGCAGGGATTTTTATCGAATTGTCGATAAGATTATTCATATTGTGACGAAATTACATTTTTGGTTTTACAGAATAGGGATTTTCACACTTTTGTAGTAGAACGCAGTAATAGCCTATTTTAGAGTCAAAATTATAGTTTTCACGTAAAGATATTATCGTTTTGAGGAACGATGATCTTTCGCCTTATGTGGGTGCAGGTAATCATCATCCGCCAATGGAAGGCCTCACGGCAGGGTCGTGCATTGTTGCAGGCGCATCCTTCTGGTTTTGATTAACCCGGCGTTTTAATGCCTTTATTACACTTGTTATTGTATCTATTTTGTGGTCGTGGTGAAGAACTCACGATAAAGATTTGACGTAAATGGGCGGGTACAGGGTTTTCTCGTTAGCATTTTATCTCAACCATTGGCTCCACTCTTGCAATGCCACACGTATCACGAATGTTGCTTGCACGAAAATGGCATGGTTACTCTAGGCTTTAGTGTAGAAGATAATGCGAGCGTTCGTTTCTCTTTTCACCATTTTTAACTTAATCGCGATGGGCTTTATGGATTCGCCCAAATACCATTATCAAGTGCTGGTAAATCCATGACACCGGCATTGCTTTGTGTTATTAGTTGCCGGTAGCCGTCACCGCTCCTCATTTCACCTTTATCTGAAATTCAACTCACCGAGCAAAGCGTATGAAAATGGCATCGCCCTTTATTAATCGGCTTTCTAAACTCTAGTGGTTATCATCAACCATGGACGTACTCTTTCGCAGTCGATTGCTTTGCGTGAATCGTCGTCAGCACTTGCAGCATAAAATGTAACTCAACTCAAAGATATCGTGAAATACACTATCTCAGCTGGATTTGTTTCGGTAGCCATATTACTTTGCGGGTTTATATTTTTCGCTTTTTCTATCTAGGTGCGACTAGTGCTGCAGTTGCAGAAGGTGCAATCCATATGGCGGACAAATTTTCTCCCGTTATGTAAATGTCTTTATTTGGTTCTGCTGGAACTTGGGATTATGGCTGGTATTATTGTATTAGCGAGCTTATCAACCCTTGTCGTGTGTAACGAGTGCTGCTGCTGACCATTTTTCAAAATTCCCCTGTGCGTTTCTTTCTATCCGCTGTGGGCCGCACTTTTACCGCGATGACAACTACTGTTCTCACACACATGGTTTAACGGATTCATTTCTGCATAACGATCCCCGCTTTGTTATTAATTTATCCGTGGCTATTGTGCTTGTATTATTGCAATTTCTACGCAAAACTTCCATCAATAAAATTTACATACAACAGCACATCTCATCGTAACTGCTTTGTTTTAGTTTATGTGACAGCTGTAAATAACGTTAAAATGTTACCAGAAAGCATTAATTCATTTTCATTGAGCACTTCCTCTTCATCTGAAGGAATGGCTTTGCTGGTCTCGACTTTAGTGATGTTAGTTACAAGCATTTTAATTGAAAAGTATTGCCTAAAGTCAAGTCATTAATATTCATTAAAATCATCTTTCATCAGCCATCAAACATGGGACCATAGCAACCATTGTTTGATGGTTGGATTTTTATTCCAATCTCAGGAAACCCCACCCTAAAAATATTAACAAAGGACTGAGTCCGATAAATGTCATCTGTCCCAAAAGCCAGCATTTATTTTACACGTTTCAAATTCTCACTCGCACTGGCTCAAGTAGCCAACTTTACGCAGAAGCAAATCTGTGGCAGCTGCACATCAGAGCCTCTTGCCATTCCAATATCGTGCTTATATTCCACTGTTTCATATGAGCACTGGAAACCAAGTTCTAGGGAGCAAATAACGTCCAAAATTGTTGTTTTGATCGGTGACATCGCTGACGCTTAATCACACCGTCACTGCGCAAGCTTGATTGAGTGGCACTCATAGTACTGCTTGAGAAACTTGGGGTGAATTTTTACACCATTTATATCAAACGTTTTATCTAACATTACACCAGCACGGTGGGCGGTTGAAACGTAAGCGTTTACCGTTGATATTCGCGCCTGCCAATTGGCAGTTTGTGCTAGATAGACGGTGCACAACGCATACCAACGAAGGATGTGACGCGAATTCCTCAGTCCAAAGAAGCTCTGCAATATTTCCACCTCACACTCAAAATATTACGGTGGAACGTTTTGTGTTTCTGTCACATTACATGCGCTACGGCTGCGTCCATAACCTGAAGTCAAAACTTGTGCAAAGACAGCTCATTACTCCACTCGCCTTTAACAAAACCATTTATCGGCAGTTAGTCGGCTTTGTAGTGCAGATACATTTTTCATCAAACCTCATTATTCGCAGACGAGAACGAGAAAGCACCGCACCAATTTGTACATTCGGATTTAACGCCTGAGCTACTCCAAGTTGAGTCACCGTCAAATTTTGCTCATATGGACGATTATAGTCAGATCGATAAGTTCTCTTTACTTGTCTCTGGGTATTCACCCAAACATCTGATTTATTCTTATTAATAAATGACGATTCACCGGTCGCCCAATCGTAATGCTGGAAATTACATGATTGCAGAGCTCTGAGAAGCTCGCATTGAATAACGGACCGATAAGCTGAGCTGCACCTGGCAGAGCAAACAGTCGAAGATTGAGGAACTTAAAATTGCTGAATTTCGTTTCAGTTTTGATAAGCCTTTTCAAGGCTATTCAGTGCAATGCTTGATCACCGCTCATTCATGAAACTTGCGCAGAATTAACCGACTCTTTGATCGCCAGAGGTTTGAGCGTCAATTGAAAGTCGCTGAGCTGATTCAACACGTAATGTTTGCATCAATTTCCGCTCAGCGCAGTAACAGTTACTTTCATCTGCCACTTTTTGCAACTTCTTACGACAAATACTCGAAGAAAGTTCTCTGAACTCACAGAGCCACTGTGCATAACCCGTGCTCGCATCTCACTTTGTGAATCATTTTTCAAACGATTAAACTCCTGCTAGTAACTCATCGTATTGAGTCGAGCGTATCCACAGTATCATACCAGTTAGCATTTGCAGTAATTTTGAGATTGATTTTCACTCTTTCTGCCTGTGTCTAAGCCCGATACTATTATGCTGATTTTCCAAACGTGCTTTATATTGAGTAAATTATTATAGAGTCACATGACGTTTAATAAAGCGAATACGCCAAGTACGATTATATTCATACATTATCAATTTGATTATTAGTTTGGCGAATATCAGCTAACAAACGCTCAATAATCTGAGCATCATCTTCTGTTTTGTTTTAAAGTGCGACTATATTCACGAGTCAATCAGTGTCTCTAGTCTTTGCTATTTAGCTTAATTTCTGAACTGATTCCAAACTACGTTGACTATTTAATATTAATTGGTTGTTATCCCGAGAATGTAATTCTGCATCACGTAACGGGTTGGCATAACTCGATAATCATTGCTACGATTTGTTAAAAGCATAACGATAAAGCTACTCGACATATAGCTCACTTTTCAAGAGAAAATTGCATCCCTGTTGGCTTGTTCATAGGATGATTTAATTTAACTAAACTTACTGTTTACCTCTATTGGGTTCCTCTCCCCGCATTTTTCTAAGCAGAAAGAAGATATGCTCGATGCTAGTCCATTTACTGTAACATGGATCGCCACGACGTTCAGCAATATTAGTTACGAAAACGAGCCGCCCATTACACCCGTCGGGATTTTTCCATTTATTGGTCAATTCATTAAACTAAAATGTACCCAACTACGATAATCCTATTTACGCCTCATCATAGCCCGTATTTAATGTAATCTTGACTATTGCGAGCACCGAGATTCCCACCGTACTATTGGGTTACCTGTTAGCATCCATTGGCTATGGTAGGGTTGCAAACGAATTTGAGTCATCGGCGTTGCTGGTAATTTACACGCCCCACCAAATGCGCTTTTCACCTCAGATTAAATTGACTCGTTTCTTTTAAATCGATATTACCACTTATCACTGTTACAGGAACACTCATCTGCTACGCCTGACTTAGTATTTTCGTATTTCAGGCACAACCTCGTTATTCCTGTGCATATGAGGCACGGATACACTCATTGGATTTATTCTGGAGTAAAAACTGAGCTGGATTTGGAGCTTGATGACGAGCATTGGCTATTCCCTTTCTAACAAGCCCACATTACGACTACTTTCTAATTTCGCACATTACTAGAAACATTAAACTCATGAGCCTGACTGACGATTAATCCAACTATTTTCATCTTATGACTTCTGGGTCGAAATGATCGGGGCATGCGGAGTTGGGATGCCAGAAAGCACTAAATGACCCGCAGATATGTTTAAATTGCCATTTAAGTTAGTACTCCATTCAAAACAACAAGCACACTATTGTGATAATTCGCTGTAATTAAACGTTAATGCACCACCGTTATAACGCTGAGAATCATACTCACCAAGGAAAACCACTAAAGGTATCTAAACGTGCATTTTCTTGAGCAAGTGCATTCTTTTATAACTTGTTGTCTGTCGTCACCTAAGAATTCCAATCATTTGTTGTTTCTATCCCAAGGAAAAGTCATAAGCATGTGGATCCTCTTTAGACGGAAATAATCTAACTCGGTTATTTCTATAATTATTTTTGTATCTCACAAATAGCTAACGATGATGTTGGTTCTGTCTATTTTACTCATTCAATATTTTGCTCACTCAAGAACATCCTCGACCAATAATGTGGAATGTTGGCAGATTGAGCGGGTGGTTATTATTCACAAATCTTTGCACCTCATCTGCATTTTGAATCTCGATGGAAAGTCAGATTATTGCCATTTATATCTAAACGTCCTCCTCGGAAGCCAAAATAAATGTTATTTGGATTAACCTGTTTGTTATTTTCCGCCAGTATAACAGCGTCTGGACCGCTGGTAATTCCAACTTGATCAGTGGCCTGTTGCTGTCCATTACAGTATGATCAAGAATAACTCGCACCATCACCCACACTACTATCGCCTAGGGTTTTGGCCACTTGACCATCAACAATATATAGCGTACCTGTTCCGCAATCTTTGACAGACGGTCATTAACAGGATTTTTACGCGCCAATGAACAGTTTTATCACTCATTCACCACAATGCCTGCACCAAGCCGAGTATAATCATTGTTACAGCTTGAACGGTCATATTCTGATTAAACGTAACGCCTCGCACCCTGATTAATATTGTCAATGCTCGATGTTGAGCCTTCCGCCTTGGAAATGAATTGTTCCACCGTTTTCTGCAATGAAGGCGAAATTGATTATTATCCTGAGATTTTTAGTTAAGTCAGCAACTGGCAAGGTAATATTCTGATTACCAACTTGTAAAATACTCTATTCCATTATTCTTATTATCCCAAGTTATTCTTTTGCATTTAGCTGGACGGTTGTTTCCATCATCCTTGAATGCTTTTTCAATGGTGGTATCGGGCTGACACTGTATAGAGTTATTTGAAACTACCATAACCTTCCGCAGTAAGTTGATAATACTTCCTACCAATACCCAACGTTGTTCTTTATGTCATCAGGCCAAAAGCGCAGAACCACTATCGCCTGGCAAGTCACAGGTTCCTTAACGTATCATAAAGATCACCGTTGTCTAACCCAATTATCCATTGAGCTATTAGGTTTGAGCGGAGTACCGCCTGTAAGATAGCGTTATATACGCAGATGTTAATGACGTGCTTTACTTCTCCGTCCATTGCGTGTAACATTGAGTACCACAGAGCCGACTCTGCACAAAATATGGGTAATGACTGATTTCACAGAATGCATCATTATATGGTCCAGTTTTTCTAGCATTATCAAAGTGATTATTACGTAACGAAATTGGCGCAACTGCGACTAATCATGTAAACGTGGTGCATGAAATCAAGGGTAGGGTGATTATTACGTTCTCGTATTAAGATAATTAAAGTGAAGGATTAATCTGCACTGCTGCTATTTTCACCAAATTGTACCGGAAATCCATAACTCACGTTATGCTTTTTACACCGGCAATGTATTGAGGATTAAATAAGGTCGCAACGCCGCTTACCTGACTTGCTACGTAAGCTAAGTGCATAGTCCAAATGAGGCAAACATAGCGATTGAAACTTTCGTCGATCTTTGTTTATTATTGGAATATTCTTGCTCCCACCGAAAAATACACCTTTATTTTCTTTGTGCAAAACTGGAAGTGTTGATAGTCCACATCATTGCGAACCATAGACGCTTGAACATTTGAACCAGCTAGCAAGACTTAATGCTAACAGCGTTGACGAGACAAATTGATGGCTGTGTAGTTTCCTTTTGTCAAAATAAAACAAGGAGACCTTGTAAAGCACAAGCTAGAGAGAAAATAAAATTGAGTAAGCATAGTGAAAACCTGAGAGTAATTATGCACAGATAATAATAAATTTGACGCAATACGCATACCAAATAATTTTAATTCACTCATGTAAAATGATCCAACTCGCTCTTTTATTAAATAATTAAATCATATTTTTACTGTCTCGAAAGAACTGCTTATCCTTCAACACTCCTCAAAGGCTGCATATCACCATTTCATGATGACACGACTCGAATCAGAACGTAGGCAAGTGCCGCATAATGTCCTCCAACAGTAAAAGTAGCAGAGACTTGCAAATATTGATCTTCCACTCTGTAAGCACCCGTGCTGCTGATAACACTATCTGCTGACTCAAACTGACCATCGGTTGTGTCTAGCGTGGAATTATTTTCACCAATCAATTTGTAACATTATCACCTCGGCGACCTGCAATTGGTAGTGCGTAGCTGTTTTGATTAAGTTTTGCGTGTGACGAAAACTTGCCTATCAAATAACGATGATTAGGAATAATCAGACCAGCACAGGCAAAATCGCCTTATTGCTTGGAATTGCTGTCCAAAGTGGTTCATAAACCAACACTTCTGGACGAAGCAGTAGATCAATTCAACCGCACTTTATCTCTTCAGGATAACTCTGCAGCGTGACAGGCGTTGACTTCCATTCCTGTTGCATCTTCTGCTGAAGTTGTTCTAGCATGTTTTCTACGCCCAAGTTTTCCAAAACGGTCTGAACTTGGTTATTCATCATCAATCAGGCGACCACGATTATCCCAATGTCTTTCTGTGCCGTGAAATAATTTTGGCCTGAACCGCCTCCGCACCAATGCCTGCTGCAGTAAACATACGCACGACAATCTTCTTCATCATCGTGGATTCCGCATATGAACCACCTTTGAGGTTTCGACCACGTTGCCAACAATAATCAGCTAACGCATTACGCAGGCCATCGGACGTGATTTTCTCCCTAACACGTTTCACCAGCTTGTTTTGCCCAACGATTCATGATGTGTCGCCTGCTCCAGCACGACAAGAAGCTGAGTCGGGCATTTATACTCACAGACCGCAAACCTCGTTCACCATGCAGTAAATCTAAACGACTCAGCAATCGTCTGATAACGGCGATTTTGCACAAGAGTCTTAAGCATGCGGCCAAAGGAGTTTCCGAACATTGAAATACTCGCAAACAGGTTATCATCTCCTTAAGCACCTGGTTCCGCTGCATGCAAATACATTATGAATGCAGTTCGTTAGTGGCGTGAATCAATTCCTGCTGAGCACTCTCAGACATAGCAAAATAGCGATATTGGATCAGAAACGGCTCGCCTTTGTGCCCGCGCATTGCCTGATACAGGCGTGCATCGGCTGGCTTTATTTTCATTTAACCATTTCCCACCACAAATTGACCGTGATTGTCAACATGGTGAGCTTGTAATCGAAGTGCGGTTGATTTTGGGAAAGGTTAAGCTCTGGTAACTGTATCGTTTGTTTGAAATCATCCAGCACAAGAATCGTTGTGTATCATCGAAAGTATCTGGAAAGAAAACGACCTTGTTCGAAACAATCATCGGCAATTCACGCGTCCATTGCTGACCTTCTTGGCATGCGGGAATGAATCACATTTTGCTCGGCGATCTCGAACGCTACTGCGGCAACACCTCGGTGATAATTGCACATGCGTGTGTGTGTTTAAATTCGCCCCTTCTGCCAAATTACAAGGAACCTGCTATGAGGTCACGCTTTACAACCATTAGCAAATGCCTCGCAAGGGAAGCAACAAAGCATCGACTCACCACTTGGCGTAAAACGTAAAGAAAAGATCCCGTCGCCATACCAACATCGGCAAACACAACACGTGATTGAGATATAAATAACGACGCGCATCCACACACTGCCATTTATAGCCTCTATATTCTCGCCTCTAGATAACCCGAATGCAGCATCATTCGGGAACCTCTTTACTTCATCTGCGTATTATAATCTGAGGAATAAATTGCCAGGCCACCAGGCGCATATCCAAGTAAGCATCACCGTGCGATCGTGGGTGGCTAATATATTGGCTGAACGTTCTGTCATAGTATCTTCCCGAGTAAAATGAATGCGGTTAGTACAGATCTTTATTTTATTACGGAAATCATTAAAATTTTACCGCACTCTGTGTAGCAAATTTTTGATTTATCTCATCTTTTCATCAAACTCAGTCTACCATTTAACTCTTAGATTAAAATGAACGTGCTTTTCGAGTATTCGAGAGTACAATCAGCTTTAACTTTAGATATCACAAGCGTTTCACTATGACAGCGATTCAAATGGCCTGCGGTTGCAGGTGCTGCACTTTGGTGCATCATCGCACTACTACTGACGGCGGAAATCCCGGCAATATGGGATTTCTGCGTTGCCTGTTTCTCACGCGACAGCTGGGCTCCATTGGCTTACACATCAAGCCGCTCCACTTTCACTATATTCCGCCCCGGAACTCATCGACTAGTTTTTCGGTGCGTTAGTGTGAGTGCGTTATTTGCGAAAGAATTCCGTGCCGCGGTGGCCATCGCCATTCATTCGCCGCACTTTTAGCATTTGCATGGCGATTGCGCCCCTAACACTTTAGGGCTGTCCATGGCGCGTATATTTGCGCGTCTAGGCGGCGGCGATTTATCTCGCGATTGCTGGTATTGTCGGCTTTATTTGCTTCCATGCAATCAGGTGGAATTTTCTGTAGCAATCGAGGATTTTCGCCTCGGCAAAGCAAAAAGAACAAGTCTCCGTTACAGGCCGATTTTCATGGGTCATTATTGTGGGTTTGCTGCTTTATTGGCGTTATCACACACACTAGCCTTGGCTGGCGAAGGCTCACCTTTATTTCTCGCAAAAGGCCCGGGCACACAACATGCACGGCGTTATTCTTTACCAGGCGGGCTAATCATAGGCGTAGTTAATGCAAAATCACGTTTCTGCTCAATTGGCGCATTCCGTAATTTTATTCTATTCCGTGACTTCTTCTGTTATTGAACGGTGTCATCGCTCTAGTGGCATTTGCCGCAATTACAAATCGCTTTACTTGGTCAATTCCATTTAGGGTTTCAGCAACAACTCCGGCGCACATAATCAATATCTTTGGAATTTCCTCGGCATGGCACTGTGCGGATTATGCTCTGCCCTTGGCGGTGGCTGCCAGGCAAACATTTAGTCTCATCTTGGTGAAGGTGATAATGACTCCGCTATTTTTGTGCTTTGGTATGCTTTTAGTGCAGCTGCTGCACATCGTTTAAGCCTTTGCAGCTTTCAGGCTCTGCGTGTGAGTGAATCTCACGCCTCACGCTTTTAGTTCTTGGATTTATATTCTTGCGCCTCTATATTGGCTTTTGTACTCAAAAATCCGCTATTCGACCATCTTTATCTGCACTCACTGCGTGAGTGCAGATTTTACTCTTCGTCAGGTTAACTCTATCTATCCATTCGAATATCTATAATATTTAAATAAATAGATAATAAAAAGGGCGTACATCACGCCCTTACTCACTTAGTTTAAAAGATTATTTTTCTTAAGCTCAATTCAGCCAATTCTGGTATCACAACATTTCTTGTCGCAAATTGCAAAACTTCTGCAGAATTGACCGCACTTTTGTGTTGAAACTGCAGGTTTTTGACTTGTTACTGAATTTCCAAGAAACACCTGCACCAAGCATCTGAGCCAGACATACTTCCAGAAAGATTCAGTAACATATTTTCAGAAGGTTTAAATACAGCTCCAACTCGCCATTGCTTGTGTATTCTTATATCATTAACTCCCCCACTGAAACAGCAAATTTATCATCTACACCTAAATTTGCATGTTTCAATGAAGCTAAGGCTGCTGCACTAGCACCTACTCTATTCATACGAGTATCTACACGATTCTAAATGGTTATTGATATTAGTAAATTGATTACTAATACCACCAATTTTAGTTTCTGACTGCATTTAATTGACGCACATTAACTGCATCATAATCTTCGTACCATCGGCAACATTAACGATTTTTCCGCTTTCAATGTATCGGAACCCACGGATACCGTATTTTCTTTATTATTACAGATTTTGCACCTAATGCCACACTATTTTCTGCGGTAGCTTCAGAATCGCAACCTAATGCTAAACTCTGTTTCACCTGAGGCTTCTGTAGATACGCCAAATGCACCTCGCATTATCTCCAATTACTTTAGTGTGTGCGCCATATGCAGTGGCATGGTAGCTCAATGTCACCGTTTGTACCTGTAGTGGTTTGAAAGAGTTCCAGCTGCAGTTGCGTGACACCAATGGCGGTAGCAAGAAGTGAGTGAGAAGATGATTTATAGCCCAATGCCATTAGAACTCATAAGTTTCTCCATATGCTTGGATTATATCTTCTCACTTAAATCAGGCGAACTTACTGAGATTTTCTTGGTTGAACTATCATAGATAACTTTTTCTTCCCCCACTAGATTTTCTCCGTTTTTGAGAGGCTCAATCTTTAGAATATCCCCAATCAGCTACAGTCGAGTGACCCGTTGCACTGGCGTAGTCGCCAATACTCACTATTTCATCACCACCTTTAGCTTCAGCAGCCTCACCTAATGCCAAAGAATAATTACTTTCAATGTTAGTCGCTCGTCCTAATGCGTTAGAATAACTACCTTTAACATTACACGCCATCCAATAGCATTAGAGGTATCACCTACAACAGTGTTATTATGTCCAATTGCATTGGAATAACGGCCAGTTTACTGGATTCTGCATTCTAAGGCATAAGCACCCAGTTAATTACACCTAGATTCTTTCCCAAACGTGAAAGAATCATAAGCAATCCATTTTCTATTTTCCCAAAAATCCAAAAGTTTCCTATTCGCTATTAGCTACCCTTTAGGCGCTTCAACAGTAACCGCTAGTTGTTTCTTTCTTCGCATAAGTTGCTACTAATGTAACTTGCGAGATACGAAAGTGGTATTTGCAAGACAAGTCGGAAAAATGGTGGTTTGTTTAGTGATTTGCATAATTATTAATCTCCATAAAAGTAAAAGAATCGTAAAATTATTCTATCTCTGGAGACTAAATGAAATCCATGACACAGATCATAAATTGTGCGATATTTGTTTGTTTTTGGTTCAATAAATAATCCCTTTGTCTTGCATTATCCCCCTCGTACAGTGTCAAACTCTCCGCACTTTAAAACTGTAAAAATAATGACAAAAACGTAAAACTTAATCAGCCAAGATCCTCATTACAAACAAGAATTGGAAAAATACGGCAATCCAACTCGCCGTGAGTTCATTTTAAGCGTTATTCGAGACAACGCGCCGATGAATCGGATGAAATTTTGACCGCGCTTCCATTTGCGAAATGAAGATCAACAGAGTAGGCGATGCGTCGCCGATTACGCGCGATGGAAATGACGGTCAATTAGTGTTCACCAAACGTAAACGCTATGCCTTACCAGAAAATTAGATTTTATTTAAAGGCACGGTAATTGGTCATCGCGAAGGTTTCGGTTTTTACAGGTCGATGGCAAAAAGATGATTTATTTATTCCCGAACCATCGAAAATGCAAAGAGTCATGCATGGAGATTTTTGTCTTAGCGCAACCTGCTAGGATTAGATCGTCGTGGTCGCCGTGAAGTGCGAATTGTACGCGTATTAGAAAGTCGTAAAAACAAATTGTGGGTCGCTTTTTCTTAGAAAATGGTTTTAGCTATATGTGCCTGATGACAGCAGAATTGGCCGAGATATTCTCGTGCCAAATGAACATCGTAATGGTGCTCGCATGGACAAGTTGTCGTTGTCGAATTACAAGAACGTTCTGCCAGTTTTAACCAGCCAATTGGCGTAATCACTAGAGATCCTAGGCGACAATATGGCAAAGTGAATGGAAGTAGAAATCGCCTTACGTAACCACGATATTCTATGTTTCAAGTGCGGTGGAAAAATACGTAAAAATTCAATGAAGAAGTCCCCTGAAGAAGCAAAAAAGGTCGTGGATTTACGCAATTTACCGCTTATGACCATTGATGGTGAAGATGCTCGCGATTTTGACGATGCTGTTTATTGTGAAAAACATGGCAAAAGGCTGGAAACTTTGGGTAGCGATTGCGGATGTCAGTTATTAGCGTACGTTTACATTCCGCTTTGGATGTAGAAGCGCATAATCGTGGTAACTCGGTCTATTTTTCCGAACCGAGTTGTACCAATGCTACCTGAAATTTTATCAAACGGCTTATGCCTCTCAACCTCAAGCTGGATCGTTTGGTGTATGGTGTGTGAGATGCAAATTTCGCCAAAGGTAAGCTCACAGATTATCGCTTTTATGAAGCGGTGATGAATTCTCACGCCCGCCCTGACTTATACCAAAGTAGCCAAAAATGCTTGAAGGCGATGAAGAATTACGCACTCGTTATTCTACGCTGGTGCCTCATTTAGAAGAACTTTATAAACTCTATCAAGCTTTGCTTTAGTGCGCGTCATCAACGTGGTGCGATTGATTTTGAAACCATTGAAACTAAGTTTATTTTTCAATGCTATGGGAGAATTGAGCGCATTGAACCTGTTGTTCGCAAATGATGCCCACAAAATCATTGAGGAATGTATGATTCTTTGCAAATATCGCGGCAGCCAATTTTATGGAAAACATAAAGAACCTGCGTTATATCGCATTCATGCCACCCCAGCGAAGAAAAATTAACATCGTTTCCGCACTTTCTATGAGTTTGGTTTAACTTAGAAGGTGATTAAAAACCAACCACAAAAGACTACTGCCTCTTAGAAAAAGTTAAAGAACGACCTGATCATGAACTTATTCAAACAATGTTGCACGTCTCATTAAGTCAAGCAGTCTATCATGCTGATAATATTAGGGCACTTTGGTTTGGCTTTGGAAGAGTATGCACACTTTACTTCGCCAATTCGCCGTTATCCAGACTTAACACTCATCGAGGCATCAAAGTATTTACTCACTAAAGAACAAGGCGCAAAACTGTAAAACAACGGATACCGGCGGTTATCATTACTCTTTTTGATGAAATGGATTTACTTGGCAATCACTGTTCTATGACGGAACGCCGCGCTGACGACGCCACTCGTGAAGTGGCTAGATTGGTTGAAATGCGAATATATGCAAGATCATGTCGGCGGTGAATTTAGCGGTGTTATTTCATCTGTGACTGGATTTGGTTTATTTGTACGCTTAGATGATTTATTCATCGATGGTTTAGTCCATATTTCCACCTTAGAAAACGATTATTACCAATTCGATGCAGCAAAACAGCGTTTAATCGGCGAAAATAGTGGAATGCAATATCGCTTAGGCGATAAAGTTCGCATCAAAGTTGAAGCGGTACATTTAGAAAATAAAATGGTCGATTTCTCGCTGATGGGGAGGAACGTAAACCCTCGTCGTGCTGGAAAAACCACAAAAGGAAAAAGCCAAGAAAGTCTTTAAAGAACTACCGTCTAAAACATCCCAGAAACGAAAAAGTGCGGTAAAAAGAAAGACGTTTCGAAGAAAAACATCTAGAAAACGAAAAATAATTACTTCCTATTTGTAAGAATGAATTAAAAATTCAAATAAGAAAAAGAGAAATTTTGATGTCAGAACAAATCTACGGCATTCATGCTGTTAGTAGTATTTAACCCATTCACCAGAACGTTTAATTGAAGTCTTGTCCTTAAAGGACGTGAAGATAAACGTCTACAGCCACTCTTAAAACGAGCTTTTATTCCCCTAGGGAATTGGTGTGCACTCGTTAATCGACAAACACTTGATAAAAAGCCGATGGTGAAGTTCATCAGGGGAGTCATTGCTCGAGTACAAGCGGCAAAAAGAACTTAATGAAAAATGATCTTGATGAAATTCTTGTGAATAAACAAAATCCGCTTTTATTAGTTTTGGATGGCGTGACGGATCCACCTAACTTGGGAGCATGTTTTACGAACAGCTGATGCAGCAGGGCGCAGTGGCAGTGATCGTACCGAAAGATAAATCCGCACAATTAACATCTATCGCGCGTAAAGTTGCTTGTGGTGCAGCAGAAACCGATGCTGTTAATTCGTGTAACCAATCTTTCTGCACACTACGCGATTTACAACAAAACCATAATATTTGGGTGATTGGCACTGCTGGCGAAGCAACTGAAACCATTTATCAAAGCAAACTGACTGGGCCACTAGCGCTTGTTATGGGAGCAGAAGGCGATGGGATGCGTCGTTTAACACGTGAACATTGCGATCAACTGATTAGCATTCCAATGGCTGGCTCAGTTTCATCATTAAATGTATCTGTCGCAACAGGGGTATGTTTATTTGAAAATTGTACGCCAGCGTTTAGGTTCATAAGAGAGTGCGGTAAATTTGCTTTGACCTCACTAGATTATTTACTTAAGGACTGACGACGATATTGTATCGAACCCAGTCCTTTTAATTTCAGTTGAATTTATCAGTAATTATGAGTCCCACTTTATGGGGGAATATCAAAATTTATTGCTCTGTTCTATAAGATAATTCCACTATCTGCTTTGGTAAAAATTCATTACAAATAAAACTTTTTGTAAGTTCTTACATGAAATTCACCCGTCAATATTCGACGTGTGAAATGCGTGATAGCTTTCCATATCTTTTGCATGGAGTAGCAACATAAAATCATAGTCCCCTGAGATTTCGTAACAGCTCACCACTTCGTCTTCTTGGCGCATTTTTTCGTTCAAATTGCTCTTGATAATAAGAGTGTTGATTATCCATTTCGACCATGACAAACACACTAATAGTACGCCCAACGGCTTTTGGGAGAAACGACTGCAACTCGTTTTTGTAATAACGCCCGAATCAGTTAATGCTTGTACACGTCGTTGACAGGTTGCAACGGAACTATTCACTTTCTCTGACAGTTCTTTTAACGGAATCATGGCATCTTGTTGTAATACATTCAAAATATTACGATCTAATTTATCCAGTGTTTGCATAAGATAATTTTCTCAAAAATGTAACTATTGAGAAAAATATTATCACAATAAAAATAAAGTTGAGATTTTTTTATTGTCTCGGGCTTTTATAATAATCATATTGATGAGATGAGGTTCAAGATGAAAGTAGTCACTCAAGGCGTATTATTGTGCATTTTTCACAATGTTTATTTGGCATATTATATTTATTTAGCTATATGGCTCCAACCACTTAGCGGAACGGATGTGTTTTGCGTGGCGTATGTTAACCATGATCTTTGGGCTACTTTTTAATTTTATTCCCGACTATTGGTTGCCGCTCTTTTGTCTCTTAATCACGACAACTTTAGGAAAAAGTTGGACGCGTTGGGTTTTATTTTTACTGGGGACATTAGATGCGGGAAGTCAATTCTGGCTCTTTATGTGGGCACCGCTAAATGGCGAAGGGATAAATATTGCGATGGGATATTTCCTTTTTCCCTCTGATCATGGCTATTTTAGGATGGGCTTGGTTAAAAGAACGCTTATCATTTATTCAGAAAATTGCGCTTTTACTGGCTGCCTGCGGTGTTGCACATGAATTATGGCACACTCAAAGTTTTTCATGGACAAGCTTGTGGGTTTGTACGGTTTATCCATTTTATTATCTAAGCTCGTAAATTAATGAAAATCCCTGCTCTACAAGGGATTACATTGGATATTATTTTAATTTCGATTCCTTTGTTTTATTTATATTCTTTCTCAAAGCGATACACTTTCTTTGGTTACGCAAGAATATCGTTATTGGTTATTATTACCTGCACTTGGCATTGTGAGTGCGATTTCGCTTTCAGCCAACTTAAAATCTAGCCAACAAATTCCAGTCAGTATTTTTTGCAGTGTTGAGTTATATCGAACCCATATTGCTTTTTAATAGCTGTCTTTGTGCTAGATAATCAAATAACCACAAGCGATTATTTTTACTTATGTGCCTATTTGGTTAAGTCTCATTGTGATTGGCATAGAAGGGCTTTTAAACAAAAATAAAGTGCGGTGAAAATTAACCGCACTTATTAAAGTTACTGAAATACTTAGAAAAGTATCTGAAAAAGTGATTTTTATTCCCACTCGATCGTTGCTGGGGGTTTTCCGCTGATGTCGTACACCACGCGGGAAATGCCATTCACTTCATTGATGATGCGGTTAGACACTTTGCCTAATAAATCATAAGGCAAGTGAGCCCAATGTGCGGTCATAAAGTCGATGGTTTCTACTGCACGTAGGGAGATAACCCAATCGTATTTACGGCCATCGCCCATCACACCTACAGATTTTCACTGGTAAGAATACGCTGAAAGGCTTGGCTGGTTTTTTCATACCAACCGCTGTTGCGTAATTCTTCGATAAAGATCGCATCTGCACGGCGTAATAAATCGCAGTATTCTTTTTTCACTTCGCCTAATACACGCACGCCTAAACCTGGACCAGGGAATGGGTGGCGGTTGATCATTTCAGCCGGTAAGCCTAATGCTAAACCGATTTTACGTACTTCATCTTTAAATAATTCACGTAAAGGTTCAACTAAGCCAAGTTTCATATAGTCTGGTAAGCCACCTACGTTGTGGTGTGATTTAATCACATGTGCTTTACCGGTTTTGCTTGCTGCAGATTCGATGACATCAGGGTAGATCGTACCTTGTGCCAACCATTTCACATTAGTGAGTTTTTTCGATTCATCATCGAATACATCCACGAAGACTTTACCGATAATTTTACGTTTTCGCTTCAGGATCCGATACGCCTGCAAGTTCGCCTAAGAAACGGCTTTCAGCATCAACACGGGTAATATTTAAACCGAATTTATCACCGAACATTTCCATGACTTGATCGCCTTCGTGTAAGCGGAGTAAACCGTTATCCACGAATACGCAGTGTAAGTTTTTGCCGATAGCACGGTGTAAAAGTAATGCAACCACAGAAGAGTCCACACCACCAGATAAACCTAAAATCACTTCATCATCGCCCACTTGCTCTTTAATGCGAGCAACGGCATCTTCGATAATGTTTTCTGCTGTCCATTTGGTTTCGCAACCACAAATGTTCACCACGAAAATTCATCAATAATTCCAAACCTTTTTTGGTATGGGTTACTTCAGGGTGGAATTGTACACCGTAGAAACGACGATTTTCGTCAGACATTGCTGCAATTGGGCAGGTTGGAGTCGTACCGGTAACTTGGAAGTTTTCAGGTAAACGCGTGACTTTATCGCCATGGCTCATCCATACATCTAATTTGCTATCGCCATCATTTAAATGAGCGAAAAGTGCGGTCGGATTATCCATTAAAACAGAAGCATAGCCGAATTCACGATGATCAGAGGTCTCAGTTAAACCACCAAGTTGCATTGCCATGGTTTGCATGCCGTAGCAAATACCCAATACAGGCACGCCGGCATTAAATACATATTCAGGTGCACGCGGGCTGTTTTCTTCAGTGGTACTTTCAGGACCACCAGAAAGAATGATACCGTCTGGATTAAATTCACGGATTTGTTCTTCAGTCACATCCCACGCCCAAAGTTCGCAGTACACACCGATTTCACGCACACGACGTGCAATCAGTTGAGTATATTGTGAACCAAAAGTCGAGGATCAGGATTTTATGGTTGTGGGATATTTGTCATACATTTTGCTTTATATTAATAATGTCATATTTCGATGTCATGGTGCCGTTTCAAGAGCCATGTCCATCTCTTTTATAATATTCAATATGAACTCTTACAGTTTTAATCGACAGTCCAGAAATGTTTTTGCTTGTTTACAAGTTTTCATTCACTAGTTCTACAGTGGAAGTTATTGTTTTGTTTGTAGTTTTATACTAATTTGGTTTCTGATTGCCTTCATAATTCTACACGAGCCTATTAGACCATTTGCATTTTGCTACTGCATGTATAAATCTATGAATTTACTTGAAATAATAGATATGTTATCGTATCATATTTTAGTACATCGTCTGCGGTTGTTTCAGTATAAGCTGGACCGAGTAATGTGCAGGCCGATAGAATAAATGGAATCAATATAAATTTCTTCATTATAGTTCCTTTATTGCCTAAACATTCAAAAAGAGCGGGCAAATTTAACCGCTCTTTTAGTCATGGATTAGCCCATACGATAGTTAGGCGCTTCTTTTTCGTAATCGTCACATCATGAACGTGGCTTTCTTTAATACCAGCACCACTGATGCGAACGAATTCTGCTTTAGTGCGTAATTCTTCGATGGTTGCACAGCCAGTTAAACCCATGCAAGAACGTAACCCACCCATTTGTTGGTGGATGATTTCTTTTAAGTAACCTTTGTATGGAATACGGCCTTCGATACCTTCTGGTACGAGTTTGTCTGCAGCGTTATCCGATTGGAAGTAACGGTCTGAAGAGCCTTTCGCCATGGCACCTAATGAACCCATACCACGGTAAGATTTAAATGCACGACCTTGGTAAAGTTCGATTTCACCTGGTGCTTCTTCAGTACCCGCAAACATAGAACCAACCATTACACAGCTCGCACCTGCTGCGATAGCTTTTGCAATATCACCAGAGAAACGGATACCACCGTCCGCGATAACTGGAATACCACGATCTTTTAATGCTGCAGCTGCATCTGCGATAGCGGTGATTTGTGGAACACCTACACCGGTCACGATACGAGTAGTACAAATAGAACCAGGGCCAATACCTACTTTCACTGCGCTTGCGCCTGCGTCTGCAAGTGCGATAGCACCTTCAGCAGTCGCTACGTTACCCGCAACAATAGGTAAGTTTGGATATTTTGCACGCGTTTCACGGACACGTTGTAATACGCCTTCTGAGTGACCGTGAGAAGAGTCGATTAACAATACATCTACGCCAGCTTTCACTAATGCATCAATACGTTCTTCGTTACCTGGGCCTGCACCTACAGCCGCACCCACACGTAAACGACCGAATTCATCTTTACATGCATTTGGTTTTTGTTCTGCTTTTTGGAAGTCTTTAACGGTAATCATGCCTTTAAGTTTGAAGCTATCATTAACCACTAATACTTTTCTCAACACGGTGTTGATGCATTAATTCCAAAATTTCTTCGCGACTCGCCCCTTCTTTTACTGTCACCAAGTCTTCTTTTTTCGTCATTACTTGTGAAACAGTTTTGCTCAAATCTTTTACGAAACGGGTGTCTCGTCCAGTAATGATACCGATTAGGTTATTTTCACTATCTACAACAGGGTAGCCTGCAAAGCCGTTTTTTCTTTCACCATTTCAGCAAGTTCGGCAAGGGTTAAATTTGGTGAAACAGTTACTGGTTCAGAAACGATACCACTTTCGAATTTTTCACTTTACGAACACGGTCCGCTTGGCGTTCAATGGTCATATTTTTTTATGAATAAAGCCGATGCCACCTTCTTGTGCTAAAGAGATCGCAAGTTTGGTTTCGGTTACGGTATCCATTGCAGCTGAAAGCATAGGAATATTCAAATTAATTTCTTTAGTGAGTTTGGTTGAAAGATTGGCTGTATTTGGAAGCACAGTTGAATGTGCTGGGACGAGTAGAACATCGTCAAAAAGTAAGGGCTTCTTGTTTAATGCGTAATGACATTGCAATATTCTCGCTAAGTTGAAGTTAAAAAAATATTGCGGTGGGATTATACAGATTTTTACTTGATTTTTGAAAACGAAATTTTTGGGATTTGTGCTATGATTTTTCGCTCCGTTTGCTACAAGGAATAAATGATGAATTTCGCTTTATTGACATATTTAGCTGACTGTCAGCCGAAAGTGCGGTTTGAATTGGAAAAAGTTTTTCTCTGGATATTGAAGAGGACATTAAACAATTACGTGAGCTAGGCTTGGAAATTGTCGTTGATGGCCCAAAAGTTATTGCTTAGTGCCTAGTCTTCCCTTTATTAAATCCTCAGCAAATTTCAACCGCACTTTTTTCCTTATAGTATCCATTATCAGCCGATTATTTCCTCTACAAATGAATGGATACTACAAAATATTCCTTCCTTTAAAAAAAGGTGATCTTTGTGTAGCTGAATATCAAACTGCAGGACGCGGTCGACGTGGTCGCCAATGGTTATCGCCTTTTTGCCGGGCAAATCATGTTTAGTTTTTATTGGGCATTTGATCCTAAAAATCAATTGAGGGGTTAAGTTTAGTCATCGGTTTTGGCGATTGCCGAGGTGCTAAAAACGTACAAGTGAAATGGCCAAATGACATTTTTGTTTGATGGGAAGAAAAGTTGGGTGGAATTTTTGGTTGAAATTGCTAACCATAAAAATGGTATGCTCAATTTAGTGATTGGCGTAGGTATTAATGTGTCGTTGCCAAAACAAACAGAAATTAGTCAGCCTTATGCGGAAGTATGTGAAATTGATCCTGATGTAGAGCGACAAACCTTATTACCCAAAACTCATTCAACATTTATATGCACGTTTAAATATCTTTGAGAAAAATGGTATTAATGCTGAATTTCAGCAAGCATGGCAATCATATAATGCGTTTTTCAAATAGTGAAGTAAATGTGCTTACTGAACAAGGTGCTATTTTCAGGTATTGAACAAGGCATAGATGAACGCGGTTATTTAAAAAGTATTATGTGGCAATAAAAATTCAGATGTTTAATGGTGGTGAGGTTTCATTGCGTAAGAAATTATAGCGATAAAAATTTGAGCATTCTAACCGCACTTTTTTGATAAAATGTTTATATTTCCATCAAAAGATCATTTTTAAATATTTTTTTACAAAAAAGTACTTGCAAAGGGATTTGAAAATCCCTATAATGCACCGCACACAACGACGCACTGTTGTGAAGTATTTAAGTTTACAAGTGCGTCGTTGTTTTTTTGCTCTTTAACAATGTATCAGACAATCTGTGTGGGCACTTGTTGATTGACTTGTTTTAAAAAAATATTTTTAATTTTTGAAGTCTTAATAGGTGCTAACTGAAAATTCATAATTACTTTTTTTAAGTAGTGTTTTTATTTATAGTCAGCAGTATTGAGCGATTGAACTTGAATTGAAGAGTTTGATCATGGCTCAGATTGAACGCTGGCGGCAGGCTTAACACATGCAAGTCGAACGGTAGCAGGAGAAAGCTTGCTTTCTTGCTGACGAGTGGCGGACGGGTGAGTAATGCTTGGGAATCTGGCTTATGGAGGGGGATAACTACGGGAAACTGTAGCTAATACCGCGTAGATATCGAAGATGAAAGTGCGGGACCGCAAGGCCGCATGCCATAAGATGAGCCCAAGTGGGATTAGGTAGTTGGTGGGGTAAGGCCTACCAAGCCTGACGATCTCTAGCTGGTCTGAGAGGATGACCAGCCACACTGGAACTGAGACACGGTCCAGACTCCTACGGGAGGCAGCAGTGGGGGAATATTGCGCAATGGGGGAACCCTGACGCAGCCATGCCGCGTGAATGAAGAAGGCCTTCGGGTTGTAAAAAGTTCTTTCGGTATTGAGGAAGGATGATGTGTTAATAGTACATCATCATTGACGTTAAATACAGAAGAAGCACCGGCTAACTCCGTGCCAGCAGCCGCGGTAATACGGAGGGTGCGAGCGTTAATCGGAATAACTGGGCGTAAAGGGCACGCAGGCGGTTATTTAAGTGAGGTGTGAAAGCCCCGGGCTTAACCTGGGAATTGCATTTCAGACTGGGTAACTAGAGTACTTTAGGGAGGGGTAGAATTCCACGTGTAGCGGTGAAATGCGTAGAGATGTGGAGGAATACCGAAGGCGAAGGCAGCCCCTTGGGAATGTACTGACGCTCATGTGCGAAAGCGTGGGGAGCAAACAGGATTAGATACCCTGGTAGTCCACGCTGTAAACGCTGTCGATTTGGGGATTGAGCTTTAAGCTTGGTGCCCGTAGCTAACGTGATAAATCGACCGCCTGGGGAGTACGGCCGCAAGGTTAAAACTCAAATGAATTGACGGGGGCCCGCACAAGCGGTGGAGCATGTGGTTTAATTCGATGCAACGCGAAGAACCTTACCTACTCTTGACATCCATGGAATCCTGTAGAGATACGGGAGTGCCTTCGGGAACCATGAGACAGGTGCTGCATGGCTGTCGTCAGCTCGTGTTGTGAAATGTTGGGTTAAGTCCCGCAACGAGCGCAACCCTTATCCTTTGTTGCCAGCGATTTGGTCGGGAACTCAAAGGAGACTGCCAGTGATAAACTGGAGGAAGGTGGGGATGACGTCAAGTCATCATGGCCCTTACGAGTAGGGCTACACACGTGCTACAATGGCGTATACAGAGGGTGGCGAAAACTGCGAGGTGGAGCGAATCTCAGAAAGTACGTCTAAGTCCGGATTGAGTCTGCAACTCGACTCCATGAAGTCGGAATCGCTAGTAATCGCGAATCAGAATGTCGCGGTGAATACGTTCCCGGGCCCTTGTACACACCGCCCGTCACACCATGGGAGTGGGTTGTACCAGAAGTAGATAGCTTAACCTTCGGGAGGGCGTTTACCACGGTATGATTCATGACTGGGGTGAAGTCGTAACAAGGTAACCGTAGGGGAACCTGCGGTTGGATCACCTCCTTACCAAAGACAAGAGACAGCGAGTGCTCACACAGATTGACTGATAGTTGTAGACAAATGAGCAGAAGAAAACATTACCCTTGGGTCTGTAGCTCAGGTGGTTAGAGCGCACCCCTGATAAGGGTGAGGTCGGTGGTTCAAGTCCACTCAGACCCACCACTCTGAGAGTGAGTGATGTAAAGGTGTAATGATTTATGATGAAATGGGGATATAGCTCAGCTGGGAGAGCGCCTGCCTTGCACGCAGGAGGTCAGCGGTTCGATCCCGCTTATCTCCACCACTTATCATCGTTAAGTAAATTAGAGAATAGAGAATAAAAGTCATAGCACTAATCTAAAGACGAATATAGTGTTTAAGATTTTATTTATATTCATTTAGTTTATTTAGCGATGATAACTGAAAAAGTTTTATCAACTGTTCTTTAAAAATTTGGAAACAAGCTGAAAACAAGAGATTTTCGAGAGAAAGTCTGAGTAGGCAAAAATGGGAAAGTGAAAACAGTGAACTGAGAAGGAAAACCTGAAATAAACCTGTTTTGCATAAAATCTTGATTGAACAAAAGCAATCAAGTGTTTAGTTGAATGAAGATACGCATCAAATTGACCGCACTTTCAAGTGAAAACTTAAAGTGAGTTGAAAACATTTGAGGTTGTATAGTTAAGTGACTAAGCGTACAAGGTGGATGCCTTGGCAATCAGAGGCGAAGAAGGACGTGCTAATCTGCGAAAAGCTTGGATGAGTCGATAAGAGGCGTTTAATCCAAGATATCCGAATGGGGAAACCCAGTAGATGAAGAATCTACTATCACTTACTAAATTCATAGGTAAGTGAGGCAAACCGGGAGAACTGAAACATCTAAGTACCCCGAGGAAAAGAAATCAACCGAGATTTCGTCAGTAGCGGCGAGCGAAAGCGAAAGAGCCTGTTAATGATAACAGCAGAGATAGAGGAATAAGCTGGGAAGCTTAGCGACACAGGGTGATAGCCCCGTACTCAAAATCCAGGCTGTGGTACTAAGTTAACGAGAAGTAGGGCGGGACACGTGATATCCTGTTTGAAGATGGGGGGACCATCCTCCAAGGCTAAATACTCCTGATTGACCGATAGTGAACCAGTACTGTGAAGGAAAGGCGAAAAGAACCCCGGTGAGGGGAGTGAAATAGAACCTGAAACCTTGTACGTACAAGCAGTGGGAGCCTGAAAGGGTGACTGCGTACCTTTTGTATAATGGGTCAGCGACTTATATTTTGTAGCGAGGTTAACCGAATAGGGGAGCCGAAGGGAAACCGAGTCTTAACTGGGCGTCTAGTTGCAAGGTATAGACCCGAAACCCGGTGATCTAGCCATGGGCAGGTTGAAGGTTGGGTAACACTAACTGGAGGACCGAACCGACTAATGTTGAAAAATTAGCGGATGACTTGTGGCTGGGGGTGAAAGGCCAATCAAACCGGGAGATAGCTGGTTCTCCCCGAAATCTATTTAGGTAGAGCCTTGAGCGGACACCTTTGGGGGTGAGAGCACTGTTTCAGCTAGGGGTCCATCCCGGATTACCAACCCGATGCAAACTACGAATACCAAAGAGTGATACTCAGGAGACACACGGCGGGTGCTAACGTCCGTCGTGGAGAGGGAAACAACCCAGACCGCCAGCTAAGGTCCCAAAGTCTATATTAAGTGGGAAACGAAGTGGGAAGGCTTAGACAGCTAGGATGTTGGCTTAGAAGCAGCCATCATTTAAAGAAAGCGTAATAGCTCACTAGTCGAGTCGGCCTGCGCGGAAGATGTAACGGGGCTCAAATATAGCACCGAAGCTGCGGCATCAGACGTAAGTCTGTTGGGTAGGGGAGCGTTGTGTAAGCGGATGAAGGTGTATCGAGAGCATGCTGGACGTATCACAAGTGCGAATGCTGACATAAGTAACGATAAAACGGGTGAAAAACCCGTTCGCCGGAAGACCAAGGGTTCCTGTCCAACGTTAATCGGGGCAGGGGTGAGTCGGCCCCTAAGGCGAGGCTGAAAGAGCGTAGTCGATGGGAAACAGGTTAATATTCCTGTACTTGGATAAACTGCGATGTGGGGACGGAGTAGGGTTAGGGTTATCGCACTGTTGGATATGTGCGTTTAAGTTGGTAGGTGGGAAGTTTAGGCAAATCCGGACTTCTGTTAAACACTGAGAGATGATGACGAGGCTCTACGGAGCTGAAGTAACTGATACCACACTTCCAGGAAAAAGCCACTAAGCTCAGGGTTTATCTAAACCGTACTGAAAACCGACACAGGTGGTCAGGTAGAGAATACTCAGGCGCTTGAGAGAACTCGGGTGAAGGAACTAGGCAAAAATAGCACCGTAACTTCGGGAGAAGGTGCGCCGGCGTAGATTGTGAGGGCTTGCCCCTGAAGGTTGAACCGGTCGAAGATACCAGCTGGCTGCAACTGTTTATTAAAAACACAGCACTCTGCAAACACGAAAGTGGACGTATAGGGTGTGATGCCTGCCCGGTGCTGGAAGGTTAATTGATGGTGTAATCGAAAGAGAAGCTCCTGATCGAAGCCCCAGTAAACGGCGGCCGTAACTATAACGGTCCTAAGGTAGCGAAATTCCTTGTCGGGTAAGTTCCGACCTGCACGAATGGCATAATGATGGCCAGGCTGTCTCCACCCGAGACTCAGTGAAATTGAAATCGCCGTGAAGATGCGGTGTACCCGCGGCTAGACGGAAAGACCCCGTGAACCTTTACTATAGCTTGACACTGAACATTGAATTTTGATGTGTAGGATAGGTGGGAGACTTTGAAGTAGGAACGCCAGTTTCTATGGAGTCGTCCTTGAAATACCACCCTTTAACGTTTGATGTTCTAACGAAGATTGCGGAACGCGGTCTCGGACAGTGTCTGGTGGGTAGTTTGACTGGGGCGGTCTCCTCCCAAAAGAGTAACGGAGGAGCACGAAGGTTTGCTAATCACGGTCGGACATCGTGAGGTTAGTGCAATGGTATAAGCAAGCTTAACTGCGAGACAGACAAGTCGAGCAGGTACGAAAGTAGGTCATAGTGATCCGGTGGTTCTGAATGGAAGGGCCATCGCTCAACGGATAAAAGGTACTCCGGGGATAACAGGCTGATACCGCCCAAGAGTTCATATCGACGGCGGTGTTTGGCACCTCGATGTCGGCTCATCACATCCTGGGGCTGAAGTAGGTCCCAAGGGTATGGCTGTTCGCCATTTAAAGTGGTACGCGAGCTGGGTTTAGAACGTCGTGAGACAGTTCGGTCCCCTATCTGCCGTGGGCGTTGGAGAATTGGTTGGGGGCTGCTCCTAGTACGAGGAGGACCGGAGTGGACGCACCACTGGTGTTCGGTTGTGTCGCCAGACGCATTGCCGGGTAGCTAAGTGCGGAAGAGATAAGTGCTGAAAGCATCTAAGCACGAAACTTGCCAAGAGATGAGTTCTCCCAATCTTAGAGATCTGTAAGGGTTGTTTAAGACTAAAGACGTAGATAGGTGCGGTGTGTAAGTGATGTGAGTCATTGAGCTAACGCATACTAATTGCCCGAGAGGCTTAACTATACAACGCTCAAGTGTTTTTTTGGAAAAAAGCGTGAAAGAAGAGTAAAAAACGAAAAGCAACTATAGAAGACTCAATAGAAAGAAAAATCGAGTTCAACGTAGGCCAATGAAGAACGAGTAGATAGAATTTGTAGAAAGTACAAACGTTATCAAAGAATTATCCTGGCGGCGATAGTGCGGTGGAACCACCTGACACCATACCGAACTCAGAAGTGAAACGCTGTAATGCCGATGGTAGTGTGGGGCTATCCCCATGTGAGAGTAGGGCACCGCCAAGTTTACCAAATACATAAATAGAATAAAAGAGTAGAATAAAATAAAGATAAGAACCCCAGTTGAAAAGCTGGGGTTTTTGTTTTTTATAATTTACTCATTATTTAATAGAAATAAGAGTCTAATTTTAGTTTTAATAAAACAACTATCTTCATATACGATTTTTTTATAAGTTTGTTAAACTAATAAAAAAATTTATGTTTTTCTAATTTAATGAATTATCAAGATCGTATTTCTAATATTTTTCTCTGTTAATGGCGAATTAAGTCAAAGTATCAAAGGTTTTTAGACCTCGAACTGAACAGATTGAAATGGCACATGCTGTTGGAGAGTCAATCAAAATAAATCTTCCCTTATTATTGAAGCTGGAACAGGTACAGGAAAGACCTTCGCATATCTAGCTCCAGCTTTTAGTATTTGGTAAAAAAACAATTATTTCAACGGGTTCTAAAAATCTTCAAGATCAGCTTTTTTTAATCGGGATCTTCCTGCTATTAAAAAGCCCTTAATTTCACAGGAAAAATTGCGTTGCTAAAAGGTCGAGCAAACTATCTTTTGTTTTAGAACGTTTAGAATCAAGTGATTGCTCAAGGTGTGCTTGGAGATAAGTCTGTTTTAGTTGAACTAAGCAAAAGTACGTAAATGGAATAATAGTACTAAGACAGGTGATTTTACAGAATGTATTGAGCTTGCAGAAGATAGCCCAATTATTCCACAACTGACTGAGTACAGCAGAAAGCTGTTTAGGTACTGATTGCCCTAATTATTCAGAATGTTATGTAGCAAGTGCGCGTAAAAAGCATTAAATGCTGATTTGGTTGTAGTTAATCATCACTTATTTTTTTGCAGATATGGCTGTGAAAGAAAGTGGTTTTGCGAACTCATTCCGAATGCAGAGGTGATTATTTTTGATGAAGCTCATCAGTTACCAGATATTGCGAGTCAATATTTTTGGTCAATCTTTAACATCACGCCAGCTTTTTTTGATTTGTGTAAGGATATTAATATTGTCTATCGCACAGAACTTAAAGATATGCAGCAGCTTGGCACAACATCTGATACCTTACTGAAGGTTGTACAAGATTTTTCGTTTATTACTGGGTAATGGGAGTAATGTTAGAGGAAATTGGCGTGAGCTTTACACGCAAAGTGCGGTGAAAAAAATCCTTTGAATTATTACAGGAGAAAATAGATTTTTTTAGCTGAGGTAATTAAATTAGCGCTTGGTCGTTCCCAAAACTTTAGATAGTATTTTTTGATCGTGTTGAATCCATTAAAATTCAGCTTAGCGTTTATCAGAAACAAATATTGTGGGCTATTGTTATTGGTATGAAGGAAATGGTCGCCAGTTTGGTTTGCATATTACGCCATTGACAGTAGCCGATAAATTTGGTGCTCAACTAGAAGCTAAAGAAGCAGCTTGGATATTCACATCCGCAACATTAGAAGTAGGTGGAACCTTTTAATCATTTCTGCCTACATTTAGGCATTGAAAATGCTACACAAAAAATTTTACCGAGTCCCTTTTAATTATTCTGAGCAGTCTTTGCTTTGTGCCTCGATATTTGCCGAATACAGAATCAGGCTAATACATTAAGCTCACTAGGAGAAATGTTATTGCCCGTTATCAGAAGCAAATAAGGGGCGTTGCTTTTGTTCTTTGTACCTCTTATTCAATGATGCGCGGTTTAGCAGAATACTTCCGTGAAAAAAAGTAACCTTTCGATTCTATTACAAGGCGAAACCTCAAAAGGCAAAATTACTCGAGCAATTTATAAAAGAAACTCATAGCGTTTTGGTGGCTACCTCTAGCTTTTTGGGAAGGTGTAGATGTGCGCGGCGATGCACTTTCTTTAGTCATTATCGATAAGCTTCCCTTTACTGCGCCAGATGAGCCTTTGTTGAAAAGCCCGTATTGAGGATTGCCGTTTGCAAGGTGGCGATCCATTCAATGACATTCAAATTCCTGAAGCGGTGATTACGTTGAAACAAGGCGTTGGGCGTTTAATTCGCGATGTTACCGATCGTGGTGTTGTGATTATTTGTGATAATCGATTAGTAATGCGCAATTATGGTGAAACATTTTTTTGAAAAAGTTTACCTAACTCAAGTCGTACCCGTGATCTCAACAAAGTGATACAATTCTTACAAAATAAATAAAACGAGAATAATAATGCAAAATTTAACTTTACTGGCGCTAGATACTTCAACTGAAGCTTGTTCTGTCGCCTTATTTCATCGTGGTGAGAAAAACACATCTTAATGAACTTGCACAACGCACTCATACCAAACGAATTTTACCCATGATTGATGAAATTTTTGGCAAATTCAGGTTTACGTTTAAATCGAAGTTGATGCCCTTGCTTTTCGGGCGTGGGCCTGGTAGTTTTACTGGCGTTCGTGTTGGTGCGGGGATTGCACAAGGGTTTAGCGTTTGGAGCGGATTTACCTGTCATTCCTATTTCAAATCTAACCGCAATGGCACAGGCGGCATTTGAATTACATCAAGCAGAAAATGTCGTTGCAGCGATTGATGCGAGAATGAACGAAGTTTATTTTTCTCAATTAGTGAGAAAAAAAGTGCGGTCTGATGTCGGGAGAATTTTTCAATGGCAGAAATCATAACTGAACAAGTTTGTTCCCCTAGAACAAGCAATTAAACAGCTTCGAGATGATAATGCATTTAGAGTCGGGACAGGTTGGGCTGCGTATTCTCAATTTACTGAAAAAATCTAACAAGCTCAGATATAGCGTTGCCTAATTCCTTATATATGCTGGAGCTCGCACTGAATAGAATACTTGCAAAAATGCACAATTTCAGCTTTAGAGATTGAACCGATTTAGTTTGCGAAACGATGTTACTTGGAAAAATTACCAGGGACGTGAATAAGTTTAAATAACTGGAGGATAGAAAATGAAAAGGCAAAAATCACCTTATTTTTACCGCACTTTGCTTGGGATTGACAGGCTGTATGGCACCGCCGAAAGGGTTAGAAGAAGAGCGATTCTCTATTAATTCCTATCGCGATATTTCACCTCAAGATTTAACCTGTCATTGTAAAACTGTTCGACTTGGAGGGAAAATTGTTCAGGCGACTGTTTTACCAAATCGAACAAAAATTGAAGTGTTAAGTTTACCGGTATCATCAATTTCAGGTAAACCATTTGTTGAATTTCAATCAGATGGCCGTTTTATTGTGTATTTCAACGGCTTTTGTGGACCCTGAAAATTTAAAAGGAACGTTATATTACTGTGGGCGGGCAATTAGCTGGAACGGAGAAAGGCAAGATCGAACAAGCTGATTATACTTATCCTGTTATTCAACCTGATAAATACCGTATTTGGACACTCAGTACTACTTATGAGTATCCAACAGATGATTGGGATGAAGATGATGATTGGGGATTTTTTAGATGGAGACATCGCCCTTGGTATGTTCAGCCTGAAATTCGCTATTATTTGAATTAAATGATAAAATCTTAAAGATTTTTCCAACAAATTAGGATAAAAATGGAAAAAAATTTGGTTTCAAAATTATCCAGAAGGTTCTGAAAAAAATTTCTGGATACCTCAAAATATGAATCTATTTTTGAGATATGTTCGACAAAGCTGTGCGCGAACATCCAGATCGCTCCCGCTTATATTAATATGGGGCAAGTACTTACTCAGTAAATTAGAAGAGCGCAGTCGTGCATTTTGCCGCGTATTTGCAAAATGAATTTAAACTTCAGCGTGGTGATCGCGTGGCATTAATGATGCCAAATCTATTGCAATATCCCATCGCACTTTTGGTATTTTTACGGGCTGGCTTAATTGCAGTAAATGTCAATCCTCTTTACACACCGAGAGAATTAGAGCACCAGTTGCAAGATAGTGGTGCGGTAGCGATTGTCGTGGTATCAAATTTTTGCTTCTACCTTGGAAAAAGTCGTTTTTCAATACCAATGTCAAACACGTTATTCTTACCCGAATGGGCGATCAACTTTCATTTGGTAAACGTACTTTAGTCAATTTTGTCGTGAAATATGTGAAAAAACTCGTGCCGAAAATATAAATTACCGCACGCAGTGACGTTCCGTGAAGTATTGAGTATTGGTAAATATCGCCAATATGTTCGCCCTGAAATGGAGCGTGAAGATTTAGCCTTTTTTACAATATACCGGCGGCACAACTGGTGTAGCGAAAGGTGCAATGCTAACGCACGGAAATATTATAATCAATGTCTTCCAAGCTAAAATGGATTTGCAGAGCCATTTTGATTGGCGATCATTCTCGAACTCGTTCTGCCATTTTAGCCTTGCCTCTTTATCACGTATTTGCCTTAACGGTGAAACTGCTTATTATTTTTTTAGAGTTAGGCGTAACGGCGATCTTAATCACCAATCCGAGAGATATTGAGGGATTTGTGAAAAGAATTGAAAAAAATATCGTTTTGAAGCGATCACTGGTGTAAACACTTTATTTAATGCGTCTATTAAATAATGAAAATTTTCAAAGAAGTTGATTTTTTCAGCTTTAAAAACTTTTCTGTAGGTGGCGGTATGGCTATTCAACAGTCTGTAGCAACACGTTGGCAGTGAATTGACGGGCTGTAACATCATTGAAGGTTATGGAATGACGGAATGTTCACCATTAATCGCCGCTTGTCCGATTAATGTTGTGAAACTATAATGGCACTATTGGTGTACCAGTGCCAAATACTGATATAAAAAAATCATTAAAAGATGATGGTTCAGATGCAAAAATTGGAGAACCTGGTGAATTATGGGTGAAAAGGTGACCAAGTAATGCGAGGTTATTGGCAACGACCAGAAGCAACTAGCGACGTTTTAAAAAGATGGTTGGATGGCAACTGGCGATATTGTCATTATGGATGAATCATATAGCTTACGCTATTGTGGATCGTAAAAAGATATGATTTTGGTTTCTGGCTTTAATGTCTATCCAAATGAAATTGAAGATGTTGTTATGCTGAATTACAAAGTTGCCGAGGCTGTGGCAATTGGTGTTCCTCATGAAGTTTCTGGTGAAACGATTAAAGTATTTGTGGTGAAAAAGGATGATAGTTTAACTCGTGATGAACTTCGAAACCATTGTCGTCAATATCTCACAGGATACAAAGTGCCAAAAAGAAATTGAGTTTCGAGACGAACTGCCAAAAACCAATGTTGGTAGATTTTTACGTCGGGTTTTACGTGATGAAGAGATTGCGTAAAAACGTTCAAAAACATTAATGTCAAAATGGGATAGCAATATCCCATTTTTGTTCTTTTCAAATAAAAATCACTATGATAAAAGAATGTCAAAAATACACCGCACTTTACGGTTATTACGGATAATACTGTGCTATTGGAAATTTGCAATTTGGCTCAGCAGCAAAGTGAGGGTAGCCCTAGATACAGAATTTATGCGTGTTTCCACTTATTTTTCCTAAGTTGGGATTAATCAACTTTATGATGGCGAGCGAGTCTCTTTAATTGATCCTTTAGCGATTACAGATTTTTCGCCTTTTGTTGCATTGTTATCCAATCCTAAGGTATTAAAAATCTTACATTCTTGTAGTGAGGATTTGTTGGTTTTCTTACAAGAATTTGATCAGCTTCCATGCCCAATGATTGATACGCAAATTATGGCGCGCTTTCTTGGGACTTGGCATCAGCAGGATTGGCAAAATTAGCACACCAATACTTAAATGTGAAATCGATAAAGGCGCAACTCGAACCAATTGGATTAAAGCGTCCTCTTTCTGATATTCAACTTCAGTATGCCGCAGGTGATGTTTGGTATTTGTTGCCGCTTTATCATATTCTTGAAAAAGAGTTAGCGAAAACACCCTGGGAACAAGCCGTAATCGATGATTGTGAATTGGCTCTTGCTAAAACGCATAAATTACAAGAACGAGATTCAGAAAAAGCTTATTTAGATATTCCAAATGCTTGGAAATTAAATCCATTAGAATTATCTCGTTTAAGAATTTTTGGCGCAGTGGCGACAAAAACGTTGGAATAGAACGTGATTTAGCACTGTCTTATATTGTGAAATCAGATAATCTTTGGAAAGTGGCAAAGAATAATCCACGTAATACATCTGAAATGTTAGAAATGGGATTAACTGAAAATGAAGTGCGTGTGCGTGGTAAGAAAGATTCTACAATTACTTTGCTCAAGCAAGACGTATTTCGTCTAATGACTATCAAAAACCTATTGAACGTATTTCTGAAGATCCTCGTTATAAAAAAACAATTAGATTGTTGACAAGAAAAAAAGTGAATAGCTTAACACCAGAAGGTTTAAACCCCTGAAATCGTTGCAAGTAAACGCACTTTGGAAGAATTGATTAAATGGGTTTGGAAATATGATTGTTTCTCAAGATAAATTACCAGAGTTGCTGATTGGCTGGCGCAAAACCTATTGGTGAAAAGTTAGTGGATGTCAGTCAAGTAAACATAACAAATAACCGCACTTAAAAAGTGCGGTTATTTTTATATATTTTATACATTGAATCGGAAATGCATTACATCGCCATCTTGTACGATGTAATCTTTGCCTTCTAAACGCCATTGCCGCTTCTTTTGCACCGTTTTTCACCGTTGAATTGGATAAAGTCTTCATAGCGATAACTTCTGCTCGGATAAAGCCTTTTTCAAAGTCGGTGTGGATTACTGCTAGCTGCTTTTGGTGCGGTTGCGCCGACTGAAACAGTCCAAGCGCGCACTTCTTTTTACGCCAGCGGTGAGTAAGTTTGAAGATTTAAAAGTGCGTAACCCGCACGAATTACTCGGTTCAATCCTGGTTCTTCAATGCCTAAATCTTGTAAAAATTCGACTTTTTCTTCATCATCAAGTTCCGCAATTTTCAGATTCAATCGCTGCACATACTGGAACAACTACCGCCCCTTCTTTTTGCAGCAATTTCACGAACGCGATCTAAAGTATGGATTATTTTTCAAAGCCATCTTCATTTACGTTTGCGATATACATTGTTGGTTTTAAAGTTAAGAAGTTGTAACTCTTGATTGCTTGTAATTCTTCTTTATCTAACCCAACAGAACGAATCATTCCCGCATTTTTTCAAGTACAGGAAGAATTTTTTCCATAACGGAAAGTTCAAATTTAGCCTCTTTGTCGCCACCTTTAGCACGTTTTTGTAAAGCGTTGGATTGCGCGTTCGCAGCTGTCTAAATCTGCTAAGGCTAATTCGGTGATTGATGGTATCAATGTCATCTTGTGGGTCAATTTTTCCCAGCAACGTGCACGATATCGTCATTTTCAAAGCAGCGAACTACGTGGCCCGATCGCATCGGTTTCACGAATATTAGCGAGGAATTTGTTACCTAAGCCTTCGCCTTTACTTGCTCCTGCAACTAAGCCTGCGATGTCCACGAATTCCATCGTGGTGGGTAATACGCGTTCGGGTTTAACGATTTCTGCCAATGCATCTAAACGCGGATCTGGCATTGGTACGACACCAGTATTTGGGTTCGATATGGTGCAGAATGGATAGTTTGCGGCTCAATACCAGCTTTAGTGAGCGCGTTAAAAAGAGTAGATTTGCCGACATTTGGCAATCCCTACAATACCATTTGAATCCCATAATTTTTCCCTTATTTTGAGTAAAACAGTTTGTAAAACTAACCGCACTTTTTAAATTTTAAAAACTGTTTAAACGAGTTTGGTCGCTTTGACCATTCCATCTTTGAAAAATCATTTCTACACAATCAGTTGCTTCATCTAGCACCTTTTTCAAGTGCATCGCGATCTGCTGGTGAGGGGTTTATTTAAGACATAACGCCACAAAATCACGATGGCCCAGGATGCCCAATGCCAATGCGTAAACGGTAGAAATTATTGTTGTTGCCTAGTTGAGCCACAATATCTTTTTAAACCGTTATGTCCGCCATGCCCCGCCGCCTTGTTTGAGTTTCGCAGTGCCTGGTGGTAAATCTAATTCATCATGAATCACTAAAATTTCTTCAGGTTTAATACGATAAAAACTTGCCAATGCCCCAACCGCTTTGCCGCTTAAATTCATAAAAGTTGTCGGTACTAAAAGGCGGACTTCTTTTTCCGTTCACTAAAGTGCGGGCTGTTTTTCCCGAAGAATTTACTTTCTGGATTTAGCGAAACGTTAAAACGACGCGCCAAGCGTTCAACAAGCCATTCGCCCGCATTGTGGCGTGTATCGGTATATTTATCGCCAGGGTTGCCTAAACCAACAATGAGGTTTTATTTCTGACATTTTTATTTGATGATGTAAAAAATAGTGGCGTATTGTAGCGAAAAAGCCTTAAAGTCTCAATCTACATCAGTTATTTCAATTTCACTGCTTCTAATAAAGCATTTAGAAGTGTAATTTCCTTTTCTTTTTGCTCTAGAAATAGTTTGAGCTTTATTTAAAATCACGATCTATTGATGACTCTATTAATTATAATGAACTAGCTAATTTAACGGAAAATTTTTGTTTCAGGTGATATAAAAATTTCTCTGTGATGAAACTTCAAGAAAGGCTCTAAAAATAATAGTAAAATATCTCAGTCTATTTTTAATTGAAACGACTTCTAATACATCACCTTCATTAGCCTTAGATGAACTAAAAAGAATATGAGAAAGTAAAAGAGAAGTTTTTAAATAAAAATTCTAAGAACAAACCTATAAAAGATACTATGGGTTTCTTTTAATACATTAGTGTGTAAAGAATAATGCTTACACGCCTACTTAAACTAATCTACTAATAATAAATTTTTAAGTAATATCCCAACTCTAATTCTGTAGTAATCATCACTTAATTGCTTTTTAGCTGTTTCACTGAAAAAGAATTGTCAAACCGAGTTCACATTCTACATCCTCAAGTGAATACACTTTTTCCTTTCCGGCTCGAACACGTTCAATAAACCGCATTTGCCATATCTTCCAAATTCTCCATATAAGTTTCAAGTGCTGCTTTTTACATAATAGGATTTTTGCTCAGCCGATTTGTACATGCAGATGATCAAGACGATGATGAAGTTCGTTAGATTATCTTATTGTAAGCGTCATAATATATCCTTAAAATATTTGAAAAATGTACTTAATGTAATACAAGTATTATAACGCTAAAAAACTAATACACCCGATAAAATCAAAATACTGCCTGCGACTAATTTCAAGCTCAACGGCTCGCCTAAAGATAACCACGCCTAAAATAATCGCGATGACCACGCTTAATTTATCAATTGGGGCGACCCAAGATGCTGAGGGCAACTTGAAGGGCTCGATAGTAACAAAAGCCAAGAAAGCCCAGTGGCGATGCCTGATAAAACTAGTGAAAGGTTTGGCGGCGATATGTTGTGGTAGTTGCCATTCGTTGCGGGCGGAAATGCTACCGGCGGTGATCAGTAAAAATTACGATGGTGCGAATAAAAGTGGCGAGATTGCTATTCATCCCGTCCACACCAAGTTTGCCTAAAATCGCCGTTAACCCTGCAAAAATGCCGAGCCAATGGCAAAAATACCCAATTCATTTTGTTTCCTTATTTATCGTTAAAACTGACCGCACTTTTTCACTATATCCGTTATAATAGTCAAAAATTTTTGATGAAGAAATAAAGATGAGCCAGATTAACATTGAAATCAACTTATGCTTTGCCCGAACGTTATTATTTGAAATCTTTTCAAGTTGATGAGGGAATCACCGTGCAGAGTGCGATTACGCAATCAGGGATTTTAAGCCAATTTCCAGAGATTGATTTGAGCACCAAATAAAATTGGGATTTTCAGTCGTCCAATCAAATTGACTGATGTATTAAAAAGAGGGGCGATCGTATTGAAATTTGATCGTCCATTACTTGCTGATCCGAAAAGAAATTCGTCGTAAACGTGCAGCAGAACAAGCTGCAGCCAAAGACAAAGAAAAAGGAGCTTAAAAATGACCGCACTTTCATCTGTTGATTTTTGTTTACCTGAACATATCACGCCAGAATTTTTCTACGCGATTATTGGCAGAAAAAGCCACTTGTGATTCGTAACAGTTTGCCTGAAATTGTTGGGCAGTTTGAGCCCACAAGATATTATTGAGCTTGCACAAAATGAAGATGTTACTGCTCGTTTAGTGAAGACATTTTCTGATGATGATTGGAAAGGTTTTTTAGTCCCTTTAAGCGAGAAGGATTTTCAAAAATTACCAGAGAAAATGGTCGGTATTAGTTCAAAATTTGGAGCAATGGTCGCCTGAATTAGGGACAACTTTGGAACAAATTTGGCTTTATTCCTCAATGGCAACGTGACGACATTATGGTGTCTTACGCGCCGAAAGGTGGCTCTGTTGGTAAACATTATGATGAGTATGATGTATTCTTAGTGCAAGGATATGGTCATCGTCGTTGGCAATTAGGTAAATGGTGCGATTCAAGTACTGAATTTAAACCCAAATCAGCCAATTCCGAATTTTTGATGATATGGGCGGGTGGTGATTGATGAAGTGATGAATCCTGGCGATATTCTCTATATTCCAGCTCGTATGGCGCATTATGGGTGTGGCTGAAGATGATTGTTTAACCTTTTCTTTTGACGCGTTATCCAAATTTAAAGCAATTTAATTGATGGCGTAAAGTAAAGGCTTTTCTGTCATCAAGATCCTGATTTGAATTTAAGCGAGTTTGATTTACCACTACGTTTAAGCCAGTCTGAACAACGTACAGGTAAACTTGCTGATGAAAATATTCAAGCAATGAAACAGCTTTTATTAGATAAATTGGCTCATTCAGAAGCTTTTGATGCGTTGTTTAAAGCAAGCCGTAGCAAGTGCGGTGAGTTCTCGTCGTTATGAGTTATTAGTCTCGGATGAAATGTGCGATCCTGATGAAGTGCAGATCAATTCTAGAAGAGGAGGGGCATTCCTTTCTCAAGACAACAATTGTAGGTGCTTTACACCGAAAATCCGCGCGACATTTATGCGAAACGGCGAGATGGTTAGATGAGCTTAATGTGATTGAGGACTGAAGTGTTGAAACGCTTTATCTGATGGTGAAAGTTTGGATTGGGTATTTCTATCAAATTTAGTGAGATGAAACAGAAGATCCGAAACACTCAATGGATTTACTGTTGGATTCCATTTGTAACTGGGTTGATGATGGTTGGGCGTTAATTGAATAACATGTCAGACAATATTTATTCCGTCTCTCAGCTGAATTCTGCTGCGCGTCAGATGCTAGAGGGCAATTTTTCCCAAATTTGGTTAACAGGTGAAATTTCCAATTTTACGCAACCCGTGTCTGGGCATTGGTATTTAACGCTGAAAGATGAAAATGCACAGGTCCGTTGTGCGATGTTTCGCATGAGAAAAATTTGCGTGTTGCTTTTTCGTCCGCAAAATGGGATGCAAGTGCTTGTACGTGCCAATGTGAGTTTATATGAGCCTCGCGGTGATTATCAGCTTATTGTTGACTCCATGCATCCAGCTGGTGAAGGTTTGTTGCAACAGCAATTTGAAGCATTAAAAATGAAGTTGGCTGCGGAAGGATTGTTTGCTCAAAATCTCAAGAAAAATCTACCGCACTTTAGTAAAGCAGTTGGGATTATAACGTCTTCTACAGGTGCGGCGTTGCAAGATATTTTGCATATTTTGCGCGTCGTGATCCAAGTTTAAAGTTGTTATTTATCCCACTGCAGTTCCAGAGGCAAAGAGGCTAGCTGCAGAAATTGTGCAAATGATTGAACTTGCCAATGCTGCGACAAGAGGTGGATGTATTAATTGTTGGCCGTGGTGGTGGTTCATTAGAAGATCTTTGGTGTTTTAATGAAGAAGAAGTGGCGCGAGCGATTTTTCGTTCAACCTTACCCATTATCAGTGCGGTAGGTCATGAGACAGATGTGACGATTGCCGATTTTGTTGCGGATCTTCGTGCGCCGACCCTTCTGCTGCGGCTGAGTTAGTTAGTCGTAATCAGATGAGTGTTGCAACAACTTCGCCATCAACAGCAACGTTTAGATATGGCATTTGATCGTTTATTTACGCGAAAAAGCCAGCGTTTGAAACAAATAATCTTACGATTGCACAAATCAACATCCACAGAATCAGTTACGAGGCTCAACAAGTGAAAAATGAACAGCTTACGCATCGCTTTGCAACTTGCTATGTTGCGTCAGTTTGAAAATACACAACAAAAATTCACCGCACTTTCTTCTCGTTTGAAACAAAATCCATTGCCATATCGAGTGCAACGTCACCAACAACGCTTAGAGCGAGTTACAAGTGCGGTTTAATGCGTAAATCTCCAGGTGACGGAACGTCAAAATACAACTAGCAACGTTATGTGGAAAACTGGATGGCTTAAGCCCGTTGAAAGTGTGGCAAGAGGTTATTCCATTGCAGAGAATCACAAGGTAAAGCCATTGTTAGCGTGAAAGATGTCAAATCAAGGGGACTTAATTACAACCCAGGTGGCTGATGGAAAAATTGTGAGTAAGGTTTTGTAGGATGCCTGTTTTCATAACAATGGAGTGAAAACATTGTCTCACTTACTTCTGAAAAAAGAATGCGTGATTGTTGATAAATAATCATGGCATTTTATTTTTGTGACTCACTTCAAACTTTCAACAAAAAGTGGAAAGCTTCTATGTAGTCTTTTAAGCGTATGATTTTGCGCTCAGTTTTGGAAAAACAAAGATGTCAGAAATTCAACACTTTAGCCAACAAGATATAGAAATATTGGGTGAACATACTTTGTATGAAGGTTTTCACACTCAAACGAATTCAATTTAAACATAAGCTTTTTGCTGGTGGCGAAAGCGGTGTGGTAACACGTGAATTGACGTAAAGGTGCGGCCTCTGCTGTCATCGCTTATGATCCCAAAAGAAGATTCGGTGATTTTAGTTGAACAAGTTCGTATTGGCGCGGCTTATCATCCTGAATCTAATCGTTCCTGTGGTTACTCGAATTAATTGCAGGCATGGTGCTGAAAAAGGTGAAAAACGCGGAAGAGGTTGCTCTGCGTGAGAGTGAAGAAGGAAAGCAGGGAGTTCAAGTAAAAAATTTAACTCATTGCTTAGTGTGTGAGGACTAGCCCAGGTGGGACTGTGGAGCGAAATTCATTTATTTGGCTGGTGAGGTTGATAGTTTAGCAAAAGGTATTCACGGTTTGGCTGAAGAAAATGAAGACATTCAGTACACGTAGTAAAACGTGAACAGTCGTGATCAATGGATGTGCGAGGGAAAATTGATAATGGCATTGCAGTGATCTGGGCTGCAGTGGCTCAATTAAATTATGCTCAGTTACCACAAAGTTGGAAATGTAGTTAGAGCATTAATGATAGCGTTTGTTTATCAGGCGGAAAAAGCCTGTTATTAAGTTATTATAATTACGGATCCCCATTTATTTAAAGATGAAAGTGCAGATTATTGGGGATAAATACAATCAAAAGTTTTGCTCAAGTATTGAAAAGGAAATTCAGCAAGAAAATAACTGAATTTGATGTGATTCTTGCTAACAGGTGATCTTACGGTGGAGATAGTGAGTGATAGAGTTACTCGCGTTTTGTAGAAATGATGAAACCTTTTCAATAAACCTGTGTTTTGAGTCTCGAAATCACGACTTTTCCAGCCTAAAATAGCGGAGTCTTAATCAGTCACAATGGACGGGCAAAACATCTTCTACTAGGGCGAAGACATTGCAAGTTTTGTTGTTAGATGCCAAAGTCGTGTGCCGCATGGGCAGCCAAAGCCAGCGTCAGCTCGATTTATTAAAAGAAACCTTAGAAAGAAAATCCTGAACGCTATACGCTGGTTCGTATTACACCATCATTTATTACCAACTAATTCTGCGCTTGGCTGATCAACACAACCTTCGTAATTTCTCATGAGTTGGTGAAGTAGTTGCGCCTTTCACCACTGTAAGCTATTTTGTATGGCATATCTCATCAAGCAGTCAAACAGTGAATGGAGATGGTTATCAAGTGATGTAAGCAACGCCAGCGACTTGTGTTCAGGACTGAAAACCCTGATTGCGAGTATTTTCTCTTGATACGTCACAGGCGCCCGGTTGGCGTGAGATTGAGCCACGTATCTGATGGTTCACTCGCACCGAAGCAGCGCATTCAGCACTATGGCGTTTGCCGTGATATGGCGCAAGAAGAAGGGTATTAGTCAGCTGAAAGTGCGGTGAAAATTCGCCACGCACTTTCTCAGAGTTAGAAATGGTACGCATCGGTAGTAAATGTGTACCATATGATTTTATTACGCAACTCACAACTTGTTCCGCATCATCTTCAGCGTGTCTCGTATGCACCCGATTAACCATGCATTTCTCACCCGCTTTGTTTGTGAAGATCGCTACTGCGGTGTCGACTTTGCTCCTGAGGAAGTGCACTACGTATGCCTACACCACAATTGAAGGTTCGGTACATTTCATATGGGCGATATTGCCTTTTTCTTGTAACCAATTAAACACGCAAAGGCCATTTCCAGCTCATCAATATACTGCCTTGCGTTTTAGGCAGGCGCGCGGAATGTTTTCAGAACTCCGCCGCCTGTTAAATGCTACAATCGCATGCACATCGGCTTGTTTAATAAGCTAACACGGATTTAACATAGACTTTTTGTGGTGCAAGTGCATGTTCGCTTTAATGGTTGTTATCAAGTAGTTCTGTTGGGATTAACGCCCGCGACATCAATCACTTGTGAACTAAAAGAATAACCGTTTGAATGTGCACCTGGAGACTAACGCAATTAACGCATCGCCATTTTTAGCAGCTACCATCAATAATTTCTAGATTTCTCTACAACGCTACCACAGAATCGGCTAAACTCATAACGCCAGCATGATACATGCCTGGCATTTCTGCTGTTCTGCCGCCCATAATACAACCTGATTGCACACAACTATCAGCAATTCCTTTTACAACGTCTGCAGCCACATCAACATCTAGTTTTCCTGTGTGCACAATAATCTGACAGTGGTTCACACCTTGAACGACTAAATCATTTACACACATAGCGACTAAATCAATGCCAATGGTGTCGTGTTTTAAATCAATGGCTAAGCGTAAATTTCATGCCAACTCACTCGGTGCCTGATACTAAAATTGGTTCTTTATATTTTGTATCGCACTGGCATAAGGCATAAATCCACCTAATCCCCGATCACTCCGCGAGTGGTGAGCGTTTTTTCATGAGTTTAATCGTAACAAGCGTACCAGCATTAATGTCAACTCCGGCATCTTTATAGCTTAATGATTGTTTGTCTCTGATGTTTTCCTATATCGATAAGTATTGGAAAAATAAAGTGCGATTTCATTTTAACAGTCTAAGCAAACGTTTGCGATTTAAAATTTTGAGATAGACCGCACTTTAGAAAAATGTGCGGTCGAGTTTGACATATTGTTTTTAACGATTCGCGAGTTCAAAAATCATTGCTTCTGCTTGGCAACTAAAAAGTGAAAGAGGCATTTAGTTGAACGCCGTCTTCAACTCGCCACGATTTTCGCTTTTAATTTCGCAGGATCGCTTTCGTGTCGCGCGCTTTCTGTTAATCGTTCAAGTCGCTGCATTGGCATCAGCTTCTGTGCTATAAAACTTGATGTACTGCTACGGTACAGTCAGAGCCATCAATAATGTGCCTACATCAACACAGCTACTAAGTTAAAGGATTCTTTTCTGCTTTTGCATTTTACTGTCATTTTCTTTTCCTTATATGAATATTTTTGCGCATTTTATCATTTTCTGTTTGTCTCATCAAATGACAAAATTATGGTTTCAAAATAGTCGATTAAATGCAAAAGTTCCCGCGTCTTCACTGGTCGGAACTCTAATAAAAACATGATATTGGATGCACTCAATAGGTCGGGTTTAGAATCGCCCAGATTATTTATAACAAAGGTTTCCAAATGATTTAATCAATCTGTTTTAGCAACTGCGATATGTGTGTTAGCAGCTGTGGGCCAAAATGCGTGCAGCGTTCCAATTGGCTGAAGTATCGACTTCAGGTCTAGTGTGAGCCTATGCGGGTATGCAGCTGTCGCAGATACCGCCTCTGTCGCAGCTACCAACCCTGCGTTGATGAGTTTATTCAAAACGAATCAATTTTCTGTTAGGTGGCGTTTATGTGGATTCTAAAGATTCACATGAGTGGTCCAGTTACAGTTAATACTACGGTCGTACAGTTGCTGTGAGTTCTACATCTCATAATAGTGTCGTTCACAGTTCATTGATTCCGAATAATAACATTTGTGGCACCATTCAGCGGCAAATTTGCCTATTGGTGGTGGTATATGAATGTGAATTTTGGATTAAGTGAATATGAATCAGATTACAACGCGGGAGTATTCAGTGGTAAAACTGATTTAAGTGCGATTAACCTAAATCTAAGTGGTTCATATCGTGTTTCAGGTTTAACTGCTGGTGTGGTTTAAATGGGTTTATGCAAAAAGCAGAGAATTAGAGCGTCGTGCTGGTATTTGAGCGTGCGGTGAAAATGTTGCACCATTAGTTCCTGCATTAGTGAGCGCTGGACGAATTTCGCAAACGCAGCTGCGTCTTTGCTTAAAATTACAAGGCGTGAATAAAGAAACCATGACCTTGTTTACAAGATAAAATGCATGGGGTTTTGGTTGGAATGCAGGTTTTGGTTTACGAGTTTAATGAACGTAATCGGTAGTTTGGCTACCACTCGAGATCGATATTGATTTTGAAGATGATAATGCAGTGAGTGCGGGCCGTACGCTTCGTGGTCAAAGCCCCTGCAAAGGTGGATTAACTACATTTACCAGATTATTTGGAATATCTGGTTTTCACCAAGTTACAGATAAATTGCTTATTACACTATGCTTCAAATTTACACACTGGAGCCGTTTCCAAGAGTTACCGCAACATTTAATGACAGTGATGGCTTTCTAAAGATAGAAAATACCGCAGCAACTCTTATGCATTAGGTGCAACCTATAATGTTAATGATAAATTGGCTGTTCCTTGAGTATTGCTTATGGTAAACCCGTAACCAGAACGTACAAGTGCATCTATTCGAATATGATCGTATGTGGTATAGCGTAAAGACAACTTATAAATTTACCTAATCTTTCTATTGATGCGAGCTTTGCTCACTTACGTGGTAAAAAACTTAGTTTTGCCGAAACAATCAATTGGCAACAACGACTGTTACAGCAAACTATACGTCTAAAGCAAATTACTAATCTTTACGGTTTAAACTTAAAACTACAGTTTCTAATTTGTGAAATTTAGCATAATACGCAGCACACCAGATATTGTGTTCGGTGTGCTTTTCTATGACTTCATAAAAACGAGAGAGAAAAATGACCGCATTTTTTATGCTTATAAGACTCCTGGTGGTCGGTTAATAATAACTTTCTGATGGTGAAAATCTTACAAATTTAGATTGTGGGTTAGAACAAACCACGCCAAATCAAATTGGATTTTACGAGGAAAGATTACCGCTTTTGAAAAAGTGCGGTGCGTTTTAATACGTTATTATTTAATGGCGAGCCAGAAAGTTTCTCGATATTCCTTTAGCTCCCAAAGGGGACCGTTCAACAAAGCGATTTGAACTGGCATTACGTCAAATTCCTTATGGCAAAACGGCAAGTTATGGTGGGTTAGCAGGCATTAATAACCTAAGGCGGTGCGAGCTGTTGGCAGTGCGGTAGAGGTAATCCCATTAGTGATATCATTCCCATGTCATCGTGTATTAGGAAAAATGGCAGAAATCACTGGTTTTTGGTGGTGGATTGCCAGCAAAACGTTTTTTAAAATTGAGAATATTCTTACATCGAAGCAAAGGCTACAGAATACGTTAAACAAAATTATTGAAGAAATACCACGCATGATCCCGAAACCGAACAAGCCTTATTAGAAAAAGCGCAATCTATTGCGGGGTTAACCTTTGGCGAACTTGCAGATGAATTAAATATTCCCGTTCCGCCTGATTTAAAACGCGATAAAGGTTGGGTTACAGTATGTTTGTGAAACTGCATTAGGAGCGACTGCCGGCGGTAAAGCAAGAGCAGGACTTTTCTCATTTAGGCGACGATTAAAAACCTTACCCATTAATACCGAAGGTTTCCGTTGGAAACCACGTTTGTGAGTCTTACTTGCTGGTTCAAAACTCAGGAGTGGGGTGGGGCTTCGCACGTTCTGGTCATAAATTATCGAAAGTCTTGTGGATTCCTAATGAGGTGGTCGTCATATTCCATTACGTGAACGCCATATCAGCGCGCCAATTTTATGGAAACCAACCGCACTGAGCAAGAACGTCAATTAAAACAAGATTGGGAAGAATTGATGGATTTGGTGTACTTGGTAAATTGGATCAATTACGGCACGTGATAGCGAGATTATGCAACTTCGCCCTAAGGAGTGCAAATAGTCGAGCTGTGACAAAGGCATGAAAAATGGCGAAATTATGAGTACGCCTTTGGGTTTTATCTAAGAAAAGATTCACGCTAAAATTTTGAAACGTTTTGGGTAAAAACCGCTTTAACTTGATTTTAAGACTCGTCAAAAACACGAAAAAAACCTACCGCGCACTGACATTTCCATAAAAATTAAAGGAATCCGATTTCGTTTCAAGGTGGTACGCTTAATTCTTGCCAGATTTTTTTATATCTTCTCTTGAGGCGTTTCGGATGATGTTTAACTTTACCTGAATAGCCAAAAGCGGATAGAAATAGTAAAGTCCGTCTTTTTCTAGCATAACAGAGTAATTCTGCTCAGTAGAAAAATCAGATTACATTGCATTTTTCTTGAACAGTGAGATTGCCTAAATCATCGAGGTAAACTTAGCGTGTTTTTGTTCTAATTTTAGAGATGCATTTGGTTAGATCAGAAAACGGCTTAGTTAAATATAAACTGTCCTTATAACGTCGAATGACTTTATTTACAAGCTGAAACTGAGGATTCGCGATCTTCCTTGCTAAAATCAACATCATTAATAAGTTGTGTAAGCTGGCGTTTACTTGGCATTTCAAGTTGGTTTTCCGCAGCCACATACGCAAAAAGTGCGGTTTGTTTTTGCTGGTGAATATTGGCGAAAGTGAGTAGTTTAAATTGGTTTTTAATTTGACAATGTTCTGCAAAAATTTCACTCAATAAATCATTAATTAGCTGTTGTTGTTCAAAAACAATGTTGAGCTAGAACGTTGTACGGCTAAATCAAAAATGAGCAGCGCTCACGTAATCTGGCAAAAATTTCATTGCGTAAGAAAATTACGATCATATCGATTATCCTCATTACTTTCATCTGTAATCCAGTTGAGTTTTCTTTTTGGGCATAATCTTCTAACTGTGGACGAGTAAAAGCTAACAAAGGGCGTAAAATTGGCATGCCGAATAATACACTTTGTTGTTGCATACACCTAAGCCTTGCAGCGCACTGCCACGTTTTTAGCGCTAAGAAAAGGTTTCTAGTTTGATCGTTTAGATGATGCGCAGTGACGAGCATTTCTTGCGTTTGAAGATGTAGTGAGCGATAGCGTACTTCTGACGCCAGCCTCAATGCCATTGGTTTTATCTACTTAGTACTCGCTCGATAATCAATGGAATTTGAAATTGAACGCATCAAGTTTTGGCAGTGTTTGGCCCAATTATCTGCGTTTTGGCTTAATCCGTGATGAATATGGATTGCACGTACTGATGGCTGCAAGTGCGCTTGTTTTTGACGAAAGTTTTGCAAATAAAGAAAGAAGTATAGTGGGATCAAACCACCACTCGAAAGGCGATAAGAAATCCTTGAGCAGAGGTTTTGTTTGAGTTGTTTTCAATGTCCAAAAGTAAGTCCATTAGGCAACTTTTTCAGCTTTTATAATTGCTGCTTGGGATTGAGAATTTCAAAACGTGCAGCAATCGTTTGTAATTCGTAAGAGTCCTGTTCAAAGGTGGTTTTCATTACGCCCCATACTTCGTTATTCATCGCTTCAAAAGGCTCTACATCAGATTTTCCATTGAGTAGGGTGCTAAGAATGTACCCGCGATTAAATCGCCCACGCCCACTGGGTTCAAAGTTGAATTGATAAAGTGGACGGCTGATGCCAAACACCCTCGGTGGTTGCCATAATAATTTCAAATGTATCGGGATCGTGATTTTACCCGCACTACCTAAATGTTTAACGAGAACTTTCTTCACGCCTTTTGCAAATCAACGCATTCACCGCTTTTAATACATCGTCAAAGGTATTAATTGGGAATTCGGTCAGTTGGCGCAATTCATGCAAGTTTGGCGTCATGATATCCGCCACTGGGAATCGCTTTTTGTCAATAAGTGCTTCGCGAACACCATTGGCAACAACGCAGATTTTTTTCGGATGTGGCATCACTGGGTCACATAAATAAAGCGCATTTGGATTACGCAGTTTGATTTGTTCTAAGGCAAAAAGAATTTGATCGACTTGTTCCGCAGATCCTAAGTAACCAGATAACAAGGCATCACATTCTTGTAGTTTTTCAATGTTATCGAGTCCGGTCACAATTTCTCAGATTTGTTCTTGCGATGACCATGCCTGTCCATTTTCCGTATTGCGTGTGATTGGAAGAATTGAACGGTATTTAATGCCCACATCTACAGCCTAACAACTGCATTGGAAAAGTCGCGGATTTGTTACCCGCAAAACCATAGACCACGTGGGATTGGATCGAAAGTACGTTTTTCATTGTGTTTGCTCCTTTGTTGTATATTTAGATCAAAAAAGAGCGGCAAAAATCACCGCTCTTTTAGAATGTTAATTAGCAATAACCGTAAGACATTAAACGTTCATAGCGTCTATTTAATAATTCTTCTCTTGCTTAGCCCGTCGAGTTCAGCTAAATCTTCTTTTAAACGAAGTTTTAAGTTTTTCAGCCATTTTCGCATGATTGCGATGTGCGCCACCCAAAGGTTCTTGCACAATGCTATCGATGAGATTTAATTCTTTTTCAAACGGCTTGCGGTTAATCCCATTACTTCAGCTGCGGTTGATGCTTTTTCTGCACTTTTCCAAAGAATAGAAGCACAGCCTTCTGGAGAAATAACAGAATAGGTCGAATACTGTAACATATTAACTTTATCGCCCACGCCAATAGCTAGTGCGCCGCAGAACCGCCTTCACCGATAACGGTACAAATAACGGGAACAGTAAGTTGTGCCATTTCAGCGTAAGTTACGGGCGATAGCTTCCGCTTGACCACGTTCTTCTGCGCCGATACCGGATAAGCTCCGGTGTGTCAATAAATGTGATAATCGGTAATTTGAAAACGTTCAGCCATTTCCATTAAACGTAACGCTTTACGATAGCCTTCGAGTGCTGGCATACCAAAATTTACGTTGTACTTTTTCTTTTTACGGAACGACCTTTTTGATGACCAATCACCATCACTGGGCGACCATCTAAACGTGCAAGGCCGCCAACGATCGCTTTATCATTAGCAAATGCGCGATCGCCTGCAAGTTCTTCAAATTCAGTAAAAATATGTTCGATATAATCTAGTGTATAAGGGCGGTTTTGGATGACGCGCCATACGTGAAACTTCTGCAAGCATCGAGGTTAGCAAAGGTTTTTAGTGAGTTCGTTAGCTTTTCTTTTGTAAGCGTTTGATTTCATCAGTTAAATCAACTTTATCATCCGATGCTGCTCGTAATGCTCAATTTTTGCTTCTAATTCTGCAATCAGCAATTCAAAATCTAAAATATTCTTGGCTCATTTTCTTATCCTAAAAAGACCGTAAAAATCGACGCACTTTATCAAGAATTAAACTGTGGCGCAAATGGTTTTCACTGGTTGGGCGAAACATAATCGCTCTTTTTGAAGAGTGATAAGACAAAATAAAAACGCTGAACAAATGACAACGGAAGGTCCTAGCTAGTATCGCTAAAAAGGCTGATAATATTAGCCCAGCTATAATCGATAACATACTGACTACAATCGCCCAGCCCACCATAGATTCTGGCGTTCTCGCAAAAGCGACGAGCGGTTGCCAGCAGGAATTATTAATAACGATGTGATTATTAATGCACGACAAATTTCATGCTCGAGGCAATAGTCAATGCGGTTAATATCATTAAAATAAAACGCATTTTTGATATTAATGCCTTCAACTTGAGCGAGTTCTGGCGATACGGTGGTGGAAAGCAAGGATTGCCAAAAAGTAAATTAATGTTGAAAGCACAATTATCACGCCAATCCCGATATAAATTAAATCGGTATAATTAATTGCGAGCAAATCCCCAAATAAGTAACTCATCAAATCTACTCGTACATTCTGTAGTAATCCCTACTGTTACAACCCCGAGAGATAAACAGCTATGGGCGATAATGCCGAGCAAGGTATCAATAGAAAAATTGCGTGTTGCTTTCTAACCACACCATTGCGATAGCAAGAATGAGGAGCACTGACAATCGCAATGTAAAGGGATTGACTTGTAAGAAAAATACCTAATGCACGCCTAGCAAGGCAAGAATGAGAAAGGGTGTCACCAAAATAAGCCATTTTCCGCCACACCACGAATACGCTCAAGTGGTGCGGTAATAAGTGAAAGCAAAATTCCTGTTAAAAGGGCAGGGAAATAAAATTTCAAACATTATTTATCCTTATTTTGACAATGCACTGCTGATGAATTACAACCGCACACATCACCGTGTAAGGTGTGGTGATGATTATGATGATGGGTATAAAAGCCGACATTTTGTGCGAGCTGATTTTCCCCATAAACGCATAAATGTTTGGATCATTTGACAGAACATCAGTGTACCTGCACAGCAAATATGTTGGTTAATACACAATACTTCTTTACTATCCGCCATCACAATGTGTAAATCGTGTGATACCATCAACACGGCACAATTTAATTTTTGTTGGTTTGATGAATGAGCTGATAAAGCTCTGCTTGCCCAGTAATGTCTACACCTTGGGTGGGTTCGTCTAGCACAAGTAAATTTGGTTTATTTAAAATTGCACGCGCTAATAATACGCGTTGCATTTCACCGCCAGAAAGTTTTTGCATATTACTTTTGCGTAAATGTGAAATCGAAAGTTGCTCAAGTGCGGTGGATATTTCTGTGTTTTAAGACCTTTTTGTGAAAGAAATCGCTCAACCGTAATAGGCAAACTATGATCCAAAATGGATTTTTGTGGTACATAACCAATGCGAACATTTTTTACTGTAAATGACTTCCATGAAGTGGGCGTTTGTAGTTTTAATAAGGTTTTTAATAACGTTGATTTACCACCACCATTTGGCTCAACAATAGTGATAATAGAATTCGGATAAATATTTAAATTAATATTTTTGTAGTGCAGTTTTTGTGCGAAAAACCACATTGATATTTTTAATTGAATATGAGCGGTTGTAGGGTTTTGCTCGTTGCGAATGGCTGTGATATTCATAAAAATCGCACGTGTTTTCAATCAATGGTTAGGGGAAAAATAACGCATTTTTATAGAATTCTCAAGATTTTCTACCCGATGTCGAATATTTAAGCGTTTGAATAATGCTTTTCCCTGTAGAAATGAATTTTCTTTTATAATATGTAGTCTCAATGCTGAAAACTTTTTATTTTAGGAATCCTTTGTGCAACACGTAAAATTAGCTAGAGATAGAAGAAAAACGCTCTCGTATTAAAGAGGGGTGTTTTTATTGCTATTTTACTGATTTTCTCAGGATTTTACTCACTCTAAAAGATAATTCAGAACATCATGATTCACCAGAACAAGTCATTCCAGCAGTGGTGGATAATGTTGAATATCAATCATTAAATACCTCAAATAAACAAGAAGAAAAACAGCACAAACTTCAGTCGAACATCAGTCAACAGAGCATCTTAATGATGAAGATGCAACATCTTATGATGATGAATTACAGGCTAAAGATGATGAAGTTGATGAAGTAGAAGCCTTCAACAGATGATACTGGATAATTTGCCACAAAATGCACAAGATGCATTAGAGTGGCTTATTAGATGCTGCAGATCAAGCAATTCGTATTACCGATCAATTTAGTCATACAGTGACGCGTGGCGATAGCTTAAAAGACGTATTGGAACTTTCTGGTTTGGAAGATGATACCGCACAGCGTTTAATGTACTGTGACGGTGAGTTAGCAAATTTGAAAGCGGGTCCAACAGTTCTATTGGATTTTAGATAAAAATGATGAACTAGAATATTTAAATTGGCTTGTATCTGAAAAAGAAGAACGTATTTATGAACGTGTTGAAGGTGGTAAGTTTAAACGTCAAGTTGTTGAGAAAAACAAGTGTTTGGCGAAAGAAGTATTAAAAGGTGAAAATTAACGGGACGTTTGCGGCTAGCTTAAAAGCTCAGGGATTGGATAATCGTCAAATCAACCAATTAACCACCGCACTTCAATGGCAAGTGAGTATTCAGAAATTGAAAAAGGGACTAAATTTGCAATTTTAGTTTCTCGTGAATATTTAGGCGATAAACTTACTGGTCAGGGTAATGTTGAAGCGTTACATATTTCATCTGAAGGTAAGAGTTATTATGCGGTTCAGGCTGCTAATGGTCGTTACTATAGCCAACAAGGGGAAACCTTAGGTAAAGGTTTTGCTCGTTATCCATTGCAACGACAAGCGCGCGTTTCTTCACCATTTAATCCAAATCGTCGTCATCCAGTAACTGGGCGTGTACGACCGCATAAAGGTGTGGATTTCTCTGTTCTCAAAGGTACACCGATTATCGCCCCTGCAGATGGCGTAGTTGAAAAAAAGTGGCATATCAGGCTGGTGGTGCTGGACGTTATATTGTTATGCCGTCATGGACGTGAGTACGAGACTGTTTATATGCATTTAAAGTGAAACCGCTTGTACGCGCAGGACAAGAAATTAAAAAGGTGAGCGAATTGCACTTTCTGGTAATACCGGAATTTCAACAGGGCCACATTTACACTATGAATTCCATATTAATGGACGGGCAGTCAATCCCGTTGACGGTTAAATTGCCCTGGCACAAGTAGTGGAATGGGAACTGCCGAACGGAAACAATTCACTTGTTCGTGCACGTGAAGCAGAGCGAATGTTAAAATTATAGTCATATAAAAGTGCGGTCAAATACGACCGCATTTTCTATTCCCTAATGTGTAAAATAATATTTACACCTTTATGTAAAAACTATCATAATCCATATTATTTCTCTCATATTTCCGATATATGACAACCTTTCAAATTTGATCCTCAAAACTTTTCGATTGTTTTATTGTGTCAAAAGTGAATCCATGAAAAGTGCGGTTGAAAAACGCGAAACGTTTTGCTATGTTTGATGCGCCTTTGTTAATTCAGAGGTGAAACTGGGAGTGGAAAAAGATTTGTTAGCGAAAACCTGCCATTATCAGAGTTTGCGTCGTGATAAAAATTTATCGCAGTAAATTGTGCGGGGTTGCCTGATGAAGATGCGGAAAGTGAAATGTTTGGTCGAAAAAGTCGAGACAGTGAAACCATCGGTTTTTGAATACGCGAATAGAGGGAACTGTATTACTAGATGGCATTGCTGAACTTTCATTGAGCTTTGCAGGCTAAATTACGTTTGTTTTTAACAGATGGCTCTTTCCGCCGAGTGGGTGAAGAGAAGGAACATCATGCAAACGTACGAGTGATTTGCACATCACAGGTTCCACTCCATTTGCTTGTTGAGCAAGGTAAAGTTCGTGCTGATTTGTTTCATCGCTTAAATGTTCTCACTATTAATGTGCCTCCATTACGTGATCGCATGTGCAATATTGAACCACTGGCACAAGGTTTTTACAGGAAATCAGTGAAGAAATTAAAAATTGCAAAACCAACCTTTGATAAAGATTTTCTTCTTTATTTGCAGAAATATGATTGGAAAGGAATGTTCGTGAGCTTTATAACACCCTTTATCGCGCTAGTTCATTGATACAAAGATAATCATTAACTATCGGATAGTTTGAGATCTTGCTTCACCACAAAGTGCGGTGATTTCTTTGGATGAATTTGAAATAAAACCTTAGATGAAATCATTGGTTCTTATGAGGCACAAGTCCTAAAATTATTTTTATGCAGAATATCCAAGCACGAGAAAAATTAGCTCAACGTTTAGGCGTTTCCCATACTGCGATTGCGAATAAATTGAAACAATATGGGATTGGAAAATAATTTTTCTATAAAATTAGCCATTGTCTAGATTGTATTTTAATATCACTAACCTAAGAAAATTGCTTACATAACTTTAACCACATAATTTTATCAATCTGTACATCTAACAAGAATTCTCCTTGTTCAGAAATTTGTTCATGGCGTACACAATCAAGTTGATAGCATAGGCGCAGTTTGTCCTTCGTGGTTGCAAAATTAAAGAAAGAGAAAGTATCTCGTTTTTAACCGCACTTTAATGGCCTCAAACAATAAATGAATACGGATCATCTTGCGCAGGAGATAGAGCCTGCAATAGGCTGGTTTTCATCATTGTATTCGATATGCGGCGTAACATTTTTCCAACAAATCAATTTTGTTATATACCAATAGAACGAGGCACTTGTCCTGCACCAATTTCTAGCACATCATTGACTGCATCGATATTTTCTTGTTTTCGTCGAGTCAGCGGCATCAATCACATGGAGTAATAAGCTGGCCTCACCGTTTCTTGTAAAGTCGATTTAAAAGCTGAAACAAGATCATGCGGAAGCTGTCGAACAATCCTACTGTATCCGCCAAAGATTGCTGTGCCTACATCTTGAATCTGTAATTTTTCGTAAGTTGGATCTCAATGTTGCAAACAGCTGATCATGCCGCATAAAACCTCTGCATTGGTTAAACGATTAATAAGGTTGATTTCCTGCATTGGTATAGCCAACAGAGTGAAATGGTCCGAATATCTGCTTTTTGGGCGTGTTTGGCGATTTTGATTGCGCTGTTTCTCCACTTTGCCAATCGATTTTGTAATGGAGAAATGCGCACTTTAATCAGTCGACGATCGGTTTCTAACCGAGTTTCACCCTGTCCAGCGTAATCCTACCGCGCCCTTTTTGTTGATCTGATCCCTGTTTTTGCGATCGAACTAATCGAGTGGATAAGTGTTTTAGTTGCGCAAGTTCAACCCAGTAATTTTTCCTCAGCGAGGCGCTGGCTCGTTGGGCGAAAAATATCTAAAATGACGCCAGTGCGATCGACCACCCGACAATGACATAAACTTTCTAGGGTTACGAGTTTGTGCAGGGGTTGAGTGATGCGTTAAAGCACAACATCAGCATTATGTGATTGCACCGCATCTGCAATTTCCTGAGCTCCCTCACCTACAAAATATTTAGCTTGAGGGAGTGCTACGGCTGGTGGTGATAGTATCAATACATCCACATTGGCAGAATCAGCGAGCAGCAAAGAACTCTTGTGAGATCGTCGGTGTTTTTATCTTGTGTAAAGAAAAACGTGAACCACGATGGCGGTGTCACGAGTATTTTTGCAGATTGTTGAGATGAGAAAGTGCGGTTGAAATTTCCCGAGAATTTTCAACCGCACTAATAAATATTGATTATCCATTGATGGAGCTGTGATTATTCTGCTTTGAGTTCCACGCTTTCAACGGCTTCAGTTGTTGCTACATGATGGCTAGCTATTGTGATGTGAAACAGAGCGCGCAGGCACAACGTTGAAATTGCGTGTTTATATACCATTTGGTTTCACAGTGTTTTTAATAAAATCACGAATTGATCGAATGATTCAATTTGACCTTGAAGCTTTGATTCCATTTACAAGGTAGATTGATACAGGAATGCGTTCGCGACGAAGCTGCATTTAAATAAGGATCTTGTAAAGATTGTCCTTTTGCCACTGCTATCCTTTGTTGTCGTTATTATGAAATTTTGGTGATAGAAACGAGTTGTCTCCGTGCCAGTGTAGCAATAAACACAAATGTTGTCTATTTGCTTTCCCGTAACTTTTACAAAATTGCTTTCATTTTATGATCTAGTGGTGCATTGAAACAGTAGTGTTTCGCCATTTTAGGGTGCTCAAACCGAATTGAGGCATGCAAGAACAAACGGCTCAATCCCCGACTCGCTCATTTGTTTATCAAAATCTTTATCACCGTATTTGATCATCTAATGCAATGGGATGTCCGGCATATTGTGTATGTACGCGAATTTGATGTGACGCCCTGTGACTGGTGAAGCTTCACGAAGCGTAGCATTTGTATAGCGTTCTTCAATGCTAAATCGGGTTTCAGATGGTTTGCCTTGCTCGCTGACACGCACAATGCGTTCTCCTGATAATTCATTTTTCAAAAGCGGTGCTTGAACAACTTTTACATGGGATTGCCATTGCCCGCGTACTAACGCACAAATAATCTTTTGAACGGTTTTTGACGCGAAGTTGTTCATGCAAAATTGACGCAATGCTGAACGTTTTAGCAATTAATAAAAATGCCTGATGTGTCCGATCCAAACGATGAACCAGTTCTAAAAAGCGACCTCTGGACACGCAGTGCTCGTAAAGGCTTCAATTACACCAAAAATTTAAACCACTCCCGCCATGCACGCGCGATTCCTGAGGTTTGTTTAAAACAATCAAACAATCATCTTCAAACAAAAATTTGGTTTTCGACATTTGCGGCGACTTTGACTGAGATTTTGAAATCGACGCGTCGTCAGCCACGCACTGGCGGAACGCGAACGATATCACCTGTTTGCAGTTTATACTCTGGCTTAATCCGGCCTTTATTTACCGCACTTCACCTTTACGACAATGCGATAAATTAAACTTTTTAGCACCTTTGAGTTTTGCTAATAAATAATATCGATACGTTGGACACTTTCATCTTCACTAATTAGTCAGCATTTTTACTGATGAATTAATGATCGTTTTGTTCTGTCATATCCTTTTGAAAATTGGCGCAAATCATATCACACAAGGCACTATGTAACGTAACTCTAAGGACACGTATTCTGCTTTGCTAATTAATCGTTTTCTATGGATAATAGAGGCGTCTTTTGCGCCTAAGAATCTTTGCGGCAGGATAGAGGATTTTGGCGGTGAAAACTCAATGCGGCAATCGACATAAGACATTGATAATCAGCATTTTTCTTAAACGTCGTAATGCTGCAGCTTGCGTGTGTGAAATATCGCGTTGTTTTATAAAAGCAAACGTTTATGCTTAGACAACGTTATCACGCACGCAGCAACTGTTATACAGTCGTAGAGAGTTGACTGGCGCGAGAAATGCACGAGCGTCGATAACAGAAGCAAAAAGTGCGTTTTATTTTGCGTCTTTTAAAAGTTATTTTAATAGAGAATTGACAGTGAAAAGAATGTTGTAGTGCGACTCAAAAAGAAGAGTTGCGATGTAGCGCTGTAGTTGACGGACAGCGCTTGTTGACCCTGGATATTGAAAGCTCGGGACATGAGCAGCGGAGATACTATCATGGGAAAAATAACTCGCGTTGAGCCAAGCTTAGAAGCGGCTTTTGGCAGATTATGGTGCAGAACGTCGTGGTTTTGCCATTAAAGATTGCTCGTGATATTTTCGATGATTGCGTTTTCTCACGTTGTCGTCCGAATATTCGCGACATCTCGAGCGAAGGCCAGAAGTTATCGCTCAAGTCAATAAAGAAGCACGCGGGAAACAAAGGCGCAGCTCAACCACTTTCGTTTCTCTTTTGCGGGTAGTTATTTGGTTATTATGCCGAAATCAATCTGCGTGCGGGTCGCTCTCGTCGTATCGAGGGGATGGTTTAGCTGCATTAAAAGAGGTATTAGCGTGGTTCATTAGATGTGCCTGAAGGCGTAGGGTTGATTGTTCGTACTGCTGGTGTGTGTAAATCTCCAGAAGAGTTGCAGTGGGACTTAAAAGTTTTACTTTCACCATTGGGAAGCGTTTCACACACAGCATCCTCAAAATCGTCCAGCAATCTTCTGTGATTCACCAAGAGAGTGCCGTGTAATTAGCACGTGCTATTCGTGATTTATTTGCGCCGTGATACTGGTGCGGATCCTGTTGATAGCCCGGAAAGTGCTGAGAGAAAGCAAAGAGTCATTATCAAACTTGTTCGCCAGTTGCACCACCGCTAAACTTTATCATAGGCGAAGATGCCCTCTGCTGCCACCATCAGATCGAATCTCAGAAATCGAGCTCAGCATTCCACACGAAGTGCGTTTACCTTCTGGCGGTTCAATCGTTATTGATGTAACTGAAGCTTTAACTGCTATTGATATTAACTCCGCGCGTTCTACTCGTGGTGGTGATATTGAAGAAAACGGCATTGAATACTAACCTTGAAGGCGCAGATGAAATTGCGTCAATTACGTTTCGCGTGACTTAGGTGGTTTAGCTGTTATCGATTTCATTGATATGACGCCAGTCGTCACCAACGTGAAGTAGAAAATCGTATTCGTGATGCCGTTCGCCAAGATCGTGCTCGTATTCAAATTAGCCGCTATTTCGTTTTGGTTTTGTTGAAATGTCGCGTCAGCAGTTTAAGTCCTTCAGTTAGGTGAGTCTTCACATCACATTTGTCCTCGTTGTCAAGGAACAGGTAAAGTGCGTGATAACGAATCTCTTTCCTTGTCTATCTTTGCGTTTAATCGAGGAAGAAGCGTTAAAAGAAAACACCAAGCAAGTGCATACGATTGTGCCTGTACAAATTGCCTTCATCTTCTTAACGAAAACGTAAAACAATGCAATATTGAAAAACGTCACAATGTAGATGTTATTGACGCAGCAAATGGAAGCAATGGAACACCGCACTTTAGCGTTTTCCGCTTTACGCGATGCTGAAGAAGTGAATGAATTGAGCTATAACTTAGCGAGAAATTCACTGTGAGAAAGATGAAAGTACCGAGAATCTCTTGTTTCGTAATGTGGAACAACTGTTGATGCTGAACAACCTGCAGTTGAAAAGTGCGGCAGTTGCCCTTCTATTTCTGAAGCAGCTCCGACTCCAGTTGAGCGTAAATCGCATGAACCGTCTTTGTTAGCGAAAATTATTGTGAAATTAAAGGCTTGTTTTGCTTTCTGAACTGAAGAAAATAAACCGAAAAATAACCGCACTGCGCAATTCTAATCGTAATCAACGTCGTCCACAGGATCGTCGTACTTCTCGTCGTCCACGTTCTGAAAATAACGAAATGAAAGAACCGAAGAACAAGTTCGTAATATTCGTGAGCGTAATCAACGCCGTCCTCGCCGCTAACTTAGTGGAAGAAAGTATCGCTGAAAGTGCGGTAAATTCTACGCGGTTTTTGAGGCTCAGGATGACTGAGCAAGTGACTCAACGCCGTCAACGTCGTGATTTACGTAAAACGCGTGCGCGTTGAAGATAATGAGATGGCTGTTGAAAATAACGAAAGCATTGTTGAACAAATGCCAGAAGTGAAGGTTGTCGAAGTTGAGACCGTTCAAGATGATGAAAAACCAGTTCGTCAAAACCAAGAACGTTCTGAACGTCAAGATCGTCAACGTCGCACTCCACGTCATTTACGTGCAGCGAATAATCAGCGTCGCCGCCGTAATCAAGAGCCAAAATCGCCAATGCCATTATTTTGCTGCAGTGGCTTCGACCTGAATTGGCAAGTGAAAGCTTGGGTTGACTATTCAACAGTGAACGCTCAGAAAGAAAATAATTTCTTATCTGTGGATGAATTGCTTGAGCAAGAAAAACTAGGTTTTATCACGCCAGCAATGGGGGATTGTGGTTGAAGAAAATCTCTTGAAGTAAAAACCAGCATTAGATTTTATTACTCAGCCAGCTAATGAATCTGTACAGAGTACAAGAATCTTTAGAGCGTTTAAATTCCCTCATAAATCTCAAGAAACTGTTGAGTCTATTGAGTTAACGATTACCGAAATGAGCCTGAAATTGTAAAATGAATCAGCCTTTTGTTCGTACTTATGAGTTTAATGGGCGTTTAGGTACTATTTCTTCAGTTACGCATACAAAAGCAGGAGATGACTTTGGCGAAAGCGAGCTGATGAAATGCCTCAGCCTTTCCCAATTATTGAATGGCAAGATTCTCGCTATTATTTTATGGTAGGGGCGGCAGGACATCATAGTGCTATTAGCCATGTATATTCTGAACCTACCCGAGCAAAATCAGAGTAACCTAAAAATCATTAGAATTGGCGTGCTTTTTATTACGTCAATTCTTTTTATTTTTGGGTTGCAATAAAATAATCACTGGTAAAAATGAGATGATTTCTGCTTTGACTCTTTCTCAAAAACGTATTATGCGTGCGCATTAAATCACGGAGGAATGGTCGAGTGGTTGAAGGCACCGGTCTTGAAAACCGGCGAGGGTTTACGCCTCGGGTTCGATCCCTATTCCTCCGCCATCAACTTTCACAGTTAGCTTAATTCGAGAGGAGTGTTTTTATTTCTCATCATCTATTTTCCGTACTTTTCACGGTTTCTAATTCTTCTTTAGCTCAAATATTCTTCTAAAAGATCGATTGCATCTTGGCATTTCTGTTGACGTATAACCTTCCGCAAGTTGAGCATAACGTATCATCATTATCTGCCTGCGCCAAATCTTTTATGTTGTTGATAAAGACTCATTCAAGCGTTCTAATGCTTCATGCTATCTAACCGTTCTCTTGGCGGTAATTTATGAATGTTATGTTGAGATAATGGTTTGTGTTTTGTTGTTTGTGTGTGGGTGAGGTATTCTTGCTTGCGAGTTAAGGCTTCAGAAAAGTGCGGAACATTGGGCGAGTAAACGCTCTGCTAGAAAAATTATAGTGATTAAGATCCGTTTAGATTCTAATGCCTTTATTCTATCTAGGCGGTTTGATTGATTTCCCTTTAGATAAAAGGAAACATTCTGTCCATTTTCACTGGACACAAAGTGCGGTCAAATTTAGCGAAGATCTTCTCGTTTGGATAAATGAGCTTGATAAAGTTGTTGAACCTTTTGATCTAAAATCTGGATGAAAGTTGTTGAACTGTCATATCAAGTTGAGATTATTATAATCGTTAAAGGTACATTGCTGCAATCCAGCCAAACGCTAATAATGGAGTATTGTGGTGTAGGAAGGTGGGTCAACAGAGTCCCAAATGTGATCGTGTGTTTGCCATCCATATTTAAAACCTGATGTTGGACCCAGATTGAGATCAGATGCAGGAACCAGCGTCTCCTAAGGCAGCCGCAGCACCAACGATTGAAACGGTGGCTAATAATGGTGTAAAACCAAAAGATAAAACAAAGTGGCACGTAGATAGAGGCAATGATTGGCACAGCTGAGAATGACGAACCCACGTAGTAAATCAACAATCCGACCAGTAGTAACATTAAGAATGCGGCAAAACCTTTACTTTGAATCGCTCTATTACTTAAGCTTTGAACTAAATCTGTTACACGTGTTGTGGCGTTAATAACATTAGCAAAACGGGATGCCGCAATCATAACCAAATCCAATCATTGCTGTTAAAGCGTAAACCCTTGTGTTGGAAAATATCGTTACTCTTTCAATTTGAAAAGTGCAAAATATTGGTGCAAATGACTATCCCAACCGACACCACCAATGGTTTGAGACTTGTCACGTGTGTGTTGCAAAGGTCGCTACAATGGCGATTAAACTCGCAGTGATTTGTTTTGGTTTTATGTTTGCGATGTGCGCTTCAATTTCTTTTTGTGGTTGGCTCTTGAATAGTTACATCATTCTCTTGGTTTGCGATAAGTGATAAATATTGCGGTGAGTAACCCTAAAAATCATACCCAATTACGGGCACAACACTCGCGAGGGATACTTGAGCTACATTTGTTTGTAAACCAAGAGCAGCACCTGCTTGATTGATATTTTTACTAAAATACTTTCGATAAAGATTTTACCAAAGCCGACAGGAAGTAACATATAAGTTGCGGTTGCCGAATGTGAGGACACAGGTTACAGCGTCGACGGTCTATTTTAGACGATTAAAAATAGAAAGCAACGGCGGCACGACAATCTGGAATAAAAGCAATGTGTACAGGAAGTAGGTTCTGTGAAGAAATGGCGAATAATACCAATACACCAAAAATTAAATATTTAAACCAAGTTAAATTGCTGGAGCTTGGTGTTTTATTCATTTTAGTGATGATCTTATAGGCAATTAAATCGGTACTACCTGATTTAGAAATCGCAATCGCGAAATGCTCCAAGCATCGCATAGTCATTGCGACTTCTGCGCCACCACCTAAAACCTCCGGTGAAGGGTTTCAATTGTTTGCTTAAACCTAGACCGCCGCAGAGTCCAGCAGTGAGTGCGGCAATAACTAATGCACAATTACGTTAATACGTAGCAAACTTAGTGCTAGTAAAACGATAATCGAAATAACAACGATTTGTTAACATTGTATTTGTTCCTTGTGAATTATTAAATGGTGAATACTTTACTTTAAAATTTTTGATTGTCGAATAAATAATGATGATGTCGTTGCATTGATGACTCCTGTGTTGTAATGAAAACAAAAACCCTCGAAAGTTGCCTTCCGAGGGTAAGATTTTATTATCCTGTCAGCTCGGAAGAAATCTTCCAAGCACACCAAAAACCTGAAAAGATTATTCAGTTGAATGGTGATGATGGTGACGACGGATAATGTTCATTTTTATCTCCAAATAAGAATTGCTTTTAAACTACTGGAAAAACAAAACGATTGCAACCACTTTTTATTTTTCTTAGTGCGTCCTCTTTTTCAGTTGTCCTGTTCTAGTTCAGAAGCAATGTGCGAAAGCCACCCAAATCTTTTTAAATGATTGACCATATAACAGAATAATTCCGCTGTACGTTCGGTGTCGTATAGTGCGTGAGTGGGCTTGCTACCATCAAAACGGAATTTTAGCGGCAAGACAGGCCTTAACGAGAACAGTCTGACCAAAACATTAAGCCCGCTAAACTTGCGGTATCAAACATTCCAAAAGGGTGGAAGGGATTACGTTTTTACGCCGGTACGTTCAGCGGCAGCCATCTACAAAACTTTTGGTCAAAAAGCAGCATTGTGCGCCACAATGATAGAACGTTGGCAATCTGCGTCTTTTTGTCCTCTACGCACCATTTGAAACAGTCCGTGATTGCATCGAGTTCAGACACCGCGCCACGTAATGGATTGTGAATATCATGCCATTAAATCTCAAGGACCTCTGGATTAATATTTGCTCCTTCAAAAGGCTCGATATGAAAATGGCATTTCGATCGGGATGCAAACAACCGTTTTCATCCATTTTTAATGTGATGGCGGCTAGTTCGAGTAACGCATCTTTTTGCATCAAAACCAGCAGTTTCAACATCAATAATGACGGGAAATAGCCACGAAAGCGATTTTTTAATTGGTTGTGATAAAGGATTTCTTGAGAATCGGACATAATCTATCTCTTAAAATAAAATAACGTAGGAATCCCTACGTTATTACTACAATAAAAATTGACCGCACTTTAGTTGCCTAAACCAGATTTAGTACTTTTGTTTTCGATAAATTCAATTTTATAACCATCTGGATCTTCAACAAAAAGCAATGACGGTTGAGCCACCTCTAACTGGCCCTGCTTCGCGAGTAAGGTTACCACCGCTTGCGCGAACCGCTCACAAGTCGCATAAATATCATCTACGCCGATAGCGATATGTCCATGCAGTGCCATGTTCATATTTACTCACGCCCCAGTTGTCATGTTAATTCAATTTCCTGCCGCACTTTCGCCATCTTCGTAACCTAAAAAGCCAGCGTATATTTGTATTCTGGGTTTTCACTGGTGCGTAATAAGCGCATACCAAAACATCTTGATAAAATTTGATTGAACGATCTAAATCGCCCACGCGTAACATAGTGTGTAAAATTCGCATTGGTTTAATCCTTTTTTATGATAAAAAGTGCGGGCATTATGCCACAAAAAGTTGAATTAAATAAATTTGTTATGAATTATTTAACTGCAATCATCGAGCCAAAATTAAAGCATTGGAACCAAAGTTCTGCTTGTGAAAATCCTACGTTTTTAACCGCACTTTGTGTGTCTCGATAGAATCTGTACGCATCACATTTTCAAGTGCGGTGCGTTTCGACTCACTTCAAGTTCGCTATAACCATTAGCACGTTTGAATTGGTGGTGAGATCAATGAGTAGGTGATCTACCTTTGTATCTTCAAAACGGAATTTTTCTGATAGCACGAGCACGCCATTTGGTTTAAGCCTTCATAGATTTTGGTAAGCAATGCGATGCGATCTTTCAGGCGGTAAAATTGCAAGGTAAAGTTGAGAATGACCATTGAGGCATTTTTAATCTCAACGTGGCGAATATCGTCGCAGAGAATTTCTACAGGTACTTCACTATGATATGCCGCAATATGTTGGCGACAACGTTCAACCATAGGTTGAGAATTATCGATACCAATAATTTTTACGTTTGGGTTGATGAATATTTCGACGATGCTGAAAGTGTGGCAGCTCTCGTGAGCAACCAAGATCATAAACAGTGACTATCAGCGGTGACGAAACGTTCTGCCAGCATACCGATTGCAGTAATAATGTTGGAATAGCCTGGGTACGGAGCGTTGAATCATATCTGGAAAGACTTCAGCAACGTTTTCATCGAAAGGTAAAATCGCCGAGTTTTTCAATAGAGCGGAAATAGTATCTTTCATGGTTTACATTGTGTCAGGTATGTGTGTTTTTCAACTTTTCACACCCTACGGATTAGAAAATATTTAAAAAGTGCGGTCATTTTAAGGAAAGTTTTCAAGGGGTCAAATAAATTTCCGTTTAAGATTTAAAAAGACGCGCCTTTTTCCGTATAATTCTGCAGTATTTTCCATTTTTATAGAGAGTTAAGGAATTGAATATGATGCGTACACATTATTGCGGAGCATTAAACCGTAACAATATCGGACAAGACGCAACATTAAGCGGTTGGGTTCATCGCCGTCGTGATTTAGGTGGCTTGATTTTTATTGATATGCGCGATCGTGATGGCATCGTGCAAGTTTGTTTTGATCCGAAATATCAAGATGCATTGACAGCGGCTGCGGGTTTACGTAACGAATTCTGTATCCAAATTAAAGGTGAAGTGATTGCGCGTCCTGAAAACCAAATCAATAAAAATATGGTCGGCAGGCGAAGTGGAAGTGTTAGCGAAAGAATTGCGTGTTTACAATGCTTCTGATGTGTTGCATCTAGACTTCAACCAAAACAATACCGAAGAGCAACGTTTAAAAATATACAGTTATTTAGATTTACGTCGTCCCTGAAATGGCACAACGTTTGAAAAACCCGTGCGAAAAATCACCAGCTTTTGTGCGTCGTTTTATGGATGACAATGGTTTTCTTGATATTGAAACCCCAATGCTTACTCAAAGCAACGCCAGAAAGGTGCGCGTGACTATTTGAGTGCCAAGCCGTGTACATAAAGGCAAATTCTATGCGTTGCCACAATCACCGCAGCTTTTCAAACAGCTTTTAATGATGTCTGGTTTTGATCGTTACTATCAAATTGTGAAATGTTTCCGTGATGAAGATCTTACGTGCAGATCGTCAGCCTGAATTTACTCAAATCGATGTGGAAACTTCTTTCTTAACTGCGCCAGAAGTACGTGAGATCATGGAACGCATGGTACACGGCTTTATGGCTTGATACCATTGGTGTGATTTAGGTAAAGTTCCCAGTGATGACTTGGCAAGAAGCGATGCGTCGTTTCGGTTCTGATAAGCCATGATTTGCGTAACCCATTAGAAATGGTCGATGTGGCAGATATCGTAAAAGACGTTGATTTTAAAAAGTATTTAATGAGCCAGCAAACAATCCAAATGGCCGTGTTGCAGTGATTCGTGTACCAAATGGTGCAGAAATTACTCGTAAACAAATTGATGAATATACACAATTTGTGGGTATTTATGGTGCGAAAAAGGTTTAGCTTGGGCGAAAGTAAATGATATCAATGCTGGCCTTGAAGGCGTACAAAGCCCGATTGCGAAATTCTTAAATGAAGAGGTATGGAAAGCGTTAGCTGAACGTGTGAAAGCTCAAACTGGCGATATCTTTATTCTTCGGTGCAGATAAATGGCAATCTACGACGGATGCAATGGGCGCATTGCGTTTGAAATTAGGTCGTGATCTTGGCTTAACCTGTTTAGACGAATGGCAACCGCTTTTGGGTGATTGATTTCCCAATGTTTGAACGTGATGAAGAGGGTAATCTTTGCAGCAATGCACCACCCATTCACTTCACCAAAAGATTTTACGCCAGAGCAATTAGAAGCAGATCCAACTGATGCGGTAGCAAATGCTTACGATATGGTGATCAATGGCTATGAAGTAGGTGGTGGTTCTGTGCGTATTTTCGATCCGAAAAATGCAACAAACGGTATTCCGCATTCTTGGTATCAATGAACAAGAACAACGCGAGAAAATTCGGTTTCTTATTGATGCATTAAAATTCGGTACACCGCCACATGCAGGGTTTAGCATTTCGGTTTGAGACCGTTTAACCATGCTTTTAACCGGCACTGAAAATATCCGTGATGTCATCGCGTTCCGGAAAACGACGGCAGCGGCGTGCTTGATGACAGAAGCACCAAGTTTTGCGAATCCACAGGCGTTAGGTGAGTTGAGTATTCAGGTTGTGTAAAGCTGAGTAAGTTTTGAAATATTAAGAATAGAAAGTGCGGTCAATTTTGACCGCACTTTCTTTGCATTTTTAAGAAAAATTTTATTCACTTAAACATATTACTTTTTCTGGTATGAATATGCTGATGTCATTTATTTTAAAATTATATCCCTGAAAAATATCATAATTAGATTTTGTTCTTTTATTTGATCCTTTTTGTTGGAATTTTGTTACTTTACTCAAGGATAAAAATTCTACTATAAATAAGGCCTTTTTCGGTTTATGGTCAATTTATAAGAGAAACATTTTATGAGTGAAGTTTCAACTCCAGTAGAAAAAAATCAACATGGGCGAGTAAATTCTCAGCCTTAGGTCCTGGAATCGTGATGGCATCAGCAGCTGTTGGCGGTTCACATATTATTGCATCCACCCAAGCGGGGGCGATCTATGGTTGGGAATTAGTGAGCATTGTTATTCTTGCTAACTTTATTTAAATATCCTTTCTTCCGTTTCGGTGTTCAATATACCCTTTAGATACGGGTAATACTTGTTAGAAGGTTACCGTCAAAAAGGGAAATTCTATCTTTGGTTATTCCTTTGCTTTAAACATTTTTGCGACAGTGATTAATACTGCTGCAGTAGGGTTATTAACAGCAGCAATTTTAACCTTCATTACACCAATTCCACTCCCAATGCCCGTGTTAAGCTCTATTAGTGATTCTTGTGACAACCGGCATTTTATTGTTAGGGAAATACCGTCTATTAGATAGTTTATCGAAAATCATCATGATTGCTTTAACGGTAACAACCGTGAGTGCCGTAGTGATCGCCTTTTTATGCGTAATGGTATCCATGGCGTAGCTGCACCTGGATTTTGTGCCACCTTCTCCATGGGAATTAAGCAAATTAGCATTTTTTAGTTGCCTTTGATGGGCTGGATGCCGGCGCCAATTGAAATTTCTGCAATTAATTCTATGTGGGTGGTAGCAAAACGTCGTTCTAACGAAAGTGTCTTATCAAGATGGTTTGTTTGACTTCAACGTGGGTTACATCGGTACCAGCTATTTTAGCTGTTGTATTTCTTAGCGCTTGGTGCATTGGTACAATATGGTTCTCCTGAAACCGTAGAGATGGTGGGAGGAAAATACATTGCGCAACTTATCAATATGTATGCAAGTACTATCGGTGAATGGGCACGTTTATTAATTGCAGTAATCGCGTTCATGTGTATGTTTGGTACAACAATCACGGTAATTGATGGTTATTCGCGTACCAATGTTGAATCTTTACGTATTTTATTCGGTAAACAAGAAAGCTCAGTGAGAATTCTTAATATCGGTATGATTTTGCGGCGTTGTCTGGTTTAGCGATTATTTTTTCTACTTTAATAATGCAGTTGGGCCGATGCTGAAATTCGCAATGATTGCTTCATTTGTTTCTAGCACCAATTTTTGCTTGGTTAAATTTATCTCTGACTAAGCATGCGAAACACAGTGTAAAAAGGTGGGTTGTTGTGGTTATCCTTATCGGTTTATTCTACTTAACCGCTTTTTGCAGGATTATTTATCGCCCAACAAGCTGGCTGGTTAAACTAAAATACTGAGATAATTACTGCACTTAGTTTTAAAGTGCGGTAATTTTTGAAAGTTTTTAGTAGAAAAGGTATGATGCGCCCATTCTCAATCATGCAGATGACGAGCTTGAAATATAAAAATAACTCAATCGGTTCTCGTGGTACTTGATGCGAAAAGCACGAATCGTTCTTATGCTTCAACGTCAAGATGATTCCACTTTTTGGCAATCTGTTACTGGCACATTGGAAGTGAATGAAACACCAAGAGAATCGGTGATTCGAGAAGCTTTGGGGAAGAAGTCGGATTAAAAATAGAAGAAAAAGTTCCACCGCACTTTTTTGATTGCAAAGAGAGCATAGAATTTGAAATTTTTCCACATTTCCGATATAAATACGCACCGAATGTGACTCACATGCCATGAACATTGGTTTTTGTTGGCAATGGAGCAAGAATTCGAACCGATATTAAGTGAGCATTTGGCGTATCAATGGGTTTTCCCTTGAACAAGCAATCCAAATGACAAAATCTTCCAATAATGCGGAAGCAATTAGAAAATATATTCTTAAAGATATAATAGAAGGAAAACAACATGGCAGGCCATAGTAAGTGGGCTAATATTAACACCGCAAAGCAGCACAAGATGCACAACGCGGTATTTTTACTAAATTAATTCGTGAACTTGTTACCGCAGCTAAAAATTGGCGGTGGCGATGGGAGTGCTAACCCGCGTTTACGTGCAGCAGTAGATAAAGCGCTTAGCAATAACATGACGCGCGATACTATCAACCGCGCCATTGATCGTGGGTAGGCGGTGGCGATGACACCAATATGGAAACCAAAATCTATGAAGGTTATGGCTCCAGGTGGTACAGCGGTTATGGTTGAATGTCAAGTGACAACGCAAACCGTACTGATCTCGCAAGTGCGCCCAAGTTTTACTAAATGGTGGTGGAACTTGGGAACAGAAGGTTCTTGTTGGTTATTTATTTAGCAGGTTTAATTTAATTGAACAAGCAGATGAAGATGCATTAACTGAAGCGGCTATCGAAGCGGGTGCTGATGATATTCAACCACAAGATGATGGTTCATTTGAAATCTATACTGCTTGGGAAGATTTAGGTTCAGTGCGTGATGGCATTGAAGCAGCGGGCTTTAAAGTACAAGAAGCTGAAGTAACGACGATTCCATCAACAACGGTTGATCTCTGATATTGAAACTGCACCAAAATTACTTCGTTTAATTGATATGTTGAAGATTGTGATGACGTACAAAAACGCATATCACAACGGTGAAATCAGTGACGAAGTGGCATCTCAACTTTTGATAATGCAACAATGGGTAATTTAATTACCCATTTTTATAGAAATTATGAGCATTATTTTAGGTATTGATCCCAGGCTCGCGTAACTGGTTACGGTGTGATTCGTCAAAACAGGAAGACATTTAGAATATCTTGGCAGTGGCGCAATTCGTACTCAAGTTGAAGATTTACTCAACCCGTTTTGAAACGCATTTATGCTGGAGTAACTGAAATTATCACGCAATTTCAACCCTGATATGTTTGCAATTGAGCAAGTGTTTATGGCGAAGAATGCAGATTCAGCTTTGAAAACTCGGGCAGGCTCGCGAACGGCGATTGTTGCAGCAGTAAATCATGATTTACCTGTTTTTGAATATGCCGCACGTTTAGTAAAAACAAACAGTGGTGGGCATTGGTTCCGCAGATAAAGTTCAAGTGCAAGAAATGGTGACTCGTATTTTTGAAGTTGTCAGACAAAACCTCAAGCCGATGCCGCGGATGCGTTGGCTATCGCGATTACACATGCGCATTCTATTCAACATTCTTTACATATTGCCAATTCTGTGAAAATGACAGAAACGCAAGAAAAATGACCGCACTTTTTAAAGACCAGATATAGCTGAGGACGCTTTTAGATTAAAAATTTAACTGGATGTTCGTCCAGTTTTATTTTATTCTATGCGTTAAGTTTTTATCATTCGGAAGAATTATGATTGGTCGCTTACAAGGCATTCTTTTTAGAAAAACAACCTCCAGAAATTTTACTTAATGTGCAAGGCGTAGGCTATGAATTGCTTTTTGCCTATGACGAGTTTCTATGATTTACCAGAAATTGGTCAAGAAACTACTTTATTCACCCATCTTGTTGTTCGTGAAGATGCTCACTTACTCTTTTGGATTTGCCCAGAAAAACAGACCGCACTTTTATTTCGTGAATTAATTAAAACAAATGGGGTGGGACCCAAATTAGCCTTAGCGATTTTATCCGCCATGTCGGTCGAACAATTTGCTTATGCAATTGAGAGAGAAGAGCTTTCTAAACTCACCAAAATTCCTGGTGTGGGTAAAAACAGCTGAACGTTTGTTAGTTGAACTCAAAGGTAAATTTAAAGGCGTAAAACAAAGTGATTTCTTTGTCGAAAGTACTATATTCCGTCAGTTCCATCTATTGAATCGCGTCTAGAAAATTCATCTGATGAAGCTATTTCAGCCTTGATTGCTTTAGGTTATAAACCTTCAGAAGCAGAAAAAATGGTAAAACGTGTTGCTAAGCCAGAATTAACCAGTGAACAAGTTATTCGCGAAGCTCTAAAAAGCCGCACTGTAGGTGAGATATGATTGAAGCAGATAGAATTATTAGCGGGCAAGCTAAGATTGATGAAGATGTTATCGACCGCGCTATTCGTCCCGAAATTATTAGCGGATTATGTTGGGCAGCCGCAAGTGCGCGAGCAAATGGATATTTTCATCAAGGCAGCCAAACTACGTCAAGATGCCTTAGATCATTTATTGATTTTTGGCCCTCCAGGTTTGGGAAAAACAACACTTGCTAATATTGTGGCAAATGAAATGGGCGTGAATATTCGTACCACGTCAGGGCCTGTATTAGAAAAAGGCGAGATTTGGCAGCAATGCTAACTAATCTTGAACCGCATGATGTGTTATTTATTGATGAAATTCATCGACTTTCCCCTGCTATTGAAGAAGTCCTTTATCCAGCAATGGAAGATTATCAATTGGATATTATGATTGGTGAGGGGCCTAGCTGCTCGTTCTATTAAATTAGATTTTACACCTTTTACTTTGGTTGGCGCGACGACTCAGAGCGGGTTCTTTGACTCGCCATTGCGTGATCGTTTTGGGATTGTGCAACGTTTGGAATTCTATTCTGTAGAAGATTTAACATCTATCGTTGCAAGAAGTGCGGGATGTTTGAATCTTGAATTAGAACAGCAAGCCGCTTTTGAGGTGGCTCGTCGTTCACGAGGCACGCTCGAATTGCAAAACCGTTTATTACGACGCGTGCGTGATTATGCAGATGTGCGTAATGGTGGCATCATTTCTGTAGATGTGGCAAAACAAGCGCTCTCAATGCTGGATGTAGACGATGCCGGATTTGATTATTTAGATAGAAAATTATTGTCTGCAGTTATTGAGCGTTTTTACGGCGGACCAGTAGGGCTGGATAATCTCTGCTGCTGCAATTGGTGAAGAACGCGATACCATTGAAGATGTTTTAGTTTTATTTGATTCAACAGGGGTTTTTTACAAAGAACGCCACGTGGCCGTATTGCAACATCGCAAACTTATCGCCATTTCGGTCTGCAGAAATTATCAGACTAGATAATTAACTACTAAAAAGCCTTATTGTACTCAA
>BNJS01001061.1_pt1 | contig 130100 bp, 154 predicted proteins | sample 8540461 | NCBI WGS metagenome assembly BNJS01 (sample SAMD00202454, study PRJDB9452) | human saliva metagenome | isolation source: human saliva | place: Japan
CCAACATATTTGTCTACAACCATAGGTTATGTATTGTTTTAACAGTCCCTCGACACATAACTCAAGCCAAGAAACTGCGAGTCCATTAATCTCTTATCAAACTGCTAGACAAAGTTTGATCGTATCTCGCTAAAATTAAGACCTGTCATCAGACACGAGCAATCCGAATCGGGTCACGCCTGCTGGTTTTTAGGCAGCTAGAGCGTAAGAAGTGTTATTTTTTGCAGTTATATTTAACTGAGCGTTTACGTCGCCACACGAGTCGCAAAATATGCCTCATAATGCCTGTCGAATCCGTAACGACCCCAAAATGATATACTCAAGTGTATCATTTTTTGGGTAAAATGGCAAAAGAAAAGAGGAATCCCTTCCTCTTTCATTCTTATTGCAAGTTCAATTTGAATTTTGTTACATAATGAACTGTAAAGTACATCGCTACAATTTTCACTAGTTCATAGATATAAGCAGGTATAAAGTTAACAGCCAATACATCACTAAGGGTATCATAATAGCCACTTGACAGATATGAAAGGCTGGTTAACTCCACAGTAGGAAACATTCTTCCAATGATGCTAAGAACAACCCAAAGAATAAAACCAAAGACAAAGGCCATTACGACACGATGATTAATAAAGAGTTGGCCCAGTGAAATCGCACAATAGAGCATCAAAATCCCTGAAATGGTTGCTAACAATTGGAAAAACAAGGTTTGCCAAAACAGAGGGCCACCAATACGTTCAAGAAGTAGACCAAGCACCTCAAAGATATTCTGTTGTTGAGAAAGTCCAATTACACCTAGGAAAATAACCAAAGAAAGGACCAAGCTAATAAAACAGAAGATACTCCAAATCAAAGCAGAGGTAGCTTTTGCAAGTAAAACGGTATGAGAGCCAGTTGGCAAAGTCCAGGTCAAATAACCTTCTCGACCAAAAATATTATTGTAAAAACGACGAATAATAATGATATAGTTGGTCAAGGTCAACCCAATGTAACCCGCAAAAATAACCAGAACAACAATTCCAACAATCGTATAGGTTGTATCCGCTGTATAGCTTGCTGCGCCAGTAATAACACTAGAAGCTAATAAACCAGCAAAAATTGCGAGAATAGCAAGCACACCCGAAATAATGAGATACCACTTATAGGTTGCTTTTAATTCATATTTCATTAATTTCCCAAACATAAGAGCCTCCTAATACATTCTAAATTGTTCACGGAAGATCTCATCAATCGATTTACCGTATTGGTTACGTAAAACAGTTGTGTTTTCATGCAACAGAATACGACCTTGATTGATAAAGAGTGCTTCATCCAAGACTTGCTCAACGTCCGCAATCAAGTGGGTTGAAATCAATACTGATGAGTTTGGACGACGATTTGGATGATGGTTCTAAGAATGTAGTCACGAGCAGCAGGGTCCACTCCACCAATTGGTTCATCGAGAATGTACAAATCCGCTTCACGGCTCATGACCAAAATTAATTGAACTTTTTCTTTATTCCCTTTAGAGAGTTGTTTCAACTTTTGCTCTGGGTGCAATTGTAAGTCGTTCAACAATTGATAGGCACGTTGCACATTGAAATCTTTATAGAAGTCTTGGAAGAAACGAAGGGTTTCTGAAATCTTCATATTTTCATCCAAATAAGTTGTATCTGGCAAATAAGAAACGACTTGTTTAGTTTTTGCAGACGGCACTTCACCATGGATGTAGACATTACCAGAAGTAGGTTGCAAAAGCCCATTCACTAATTTAATGATGGTTGTTTTCCCACTTCCATTTGGTCCTAACAAACCAATGATACGACCCGGTTGAATATTGACACTCACATCATATAAGGCAATGTGCTTACCATACACTTTTTGAACATGGTCTAAGTAGACCAAAGGGTACTGATTCATAATCTTCTCCTTAATTTAATAATGATTCTATTATAACCTTACTAAGAAGTGATTGCAAGATATAATCGTAAAAGAAGGTAGAATGTTCGTACTATTTGACATCCAAACCATCTTCACTAAAAAAGAGGGACATCTGTCCCTCCTTTAAAACAATTTTATTTAATTCCTAGAGCAATTCGCGCATAGCGGCTCATCTTCTCAACCGTCCAAGCTGGATACCAGACCAATTTCACATCGACCTTGGTCACTTCTTCCATTCCTGTTAAAGCATCATAAATCTGATCCGTCAGCAAGTCTGCCAATGGACAGCCCATGGTGGTGAGGGTCATATCGATTTCTGTTTCACCAGTTTCACCATCAAACCGAATTTCGTAGACCAAACCAAGGTTGACAATATCTATACCTAATTCAGGATCGATGACCTGCTCTAGATTTTCAAGAATACGGTTTTTAATTTGTTCGATTTCTTCTGTCGTATAACTCATTCTTTACTCCTTCTTCACTCGGTTCAACCCCAGGAAGATTTTTTTGTTTACAGCAAGCCCTAGATTCAAAGGGCTCTAGAAAAGGGCACCCGGACCTAGATTGCTTTTACATTTCTAGGCGACCGTTAAAAATGTCCACTGGACATTCCTCGCTTTCGAATTTCTGGGCTCGGGTTAAAAAGATCCGCAGGATCTTTTTAATCCTCTATAAAGTCACGTAATGGTTTGCTTCTGCTTGGGTGGCGGAGTTTGCGAAGGGCTTTGGCTTCGATCTGACGGATCCGTTCACGGGTCACATTGAAGACTTTCCCCACATCTTCCAAGGTCCGCATTTTCCCATCATCCAAACCGAAACGTAAACGAAGCACGTTTTCTTCCCGGTCGGTAAGAGTATCGAGTACTTCATCCAATTGTTCTCGTAGAACCACACGAGTGGTGTAGTCTACTGGATTTTCAATCACTTCGTCTTCGATAAAATCCCCCAAATGGCTATCATCTTCTTCCCCGATTGGCGTTTCCAAAGAAACAGGCTCTTGGGCAATTTTCAAGATTTCACGCACCTTGTCTGGCGTCATATCCATGCGTTCAGCGATTTGTTCTGGTGTTGGATCTTGTCCCAATTCTTGCAAGAGATTGCGTTGCTCACGAACCAACTTGTTAATAGTTTCCACCATGTGGACAGGGATCCGAATGGTACGGGCTTGGTCTGCAATGGCACGCGTGATAGCCTGACGAATCCACCAAGTCGCATAAGTTGAGAACTTAAACCCTTTGGTATAGTCAAACTTATCAACGGCCTTCATCAAGCCCATATTTCCTTCTTGGATCAAATCCAAGAATTGCATCCCACGACCAACATAGCGCTTCGCAATAGAAACAACCAAACGAAGGTTGGCTTCTGCCAGACGTTGCTTGGCTTCCAAATCACCTTGTTCCACCAAGATGGCCAATTCTTGCTCTTCTTCATTAGTTAAAAGAGGAACGACCCCAATTTCTTTCAAGTACATCCGTACTGGGTCATTGACCTTGGCAGAGTTGCTTCCAAGCAATTCTTCATCCGTCAACTCTGGTTCTTCCTCTTCGTTGTTTAAGACACGCGCACTTGGATTTCCTTCCTTATCCGTGATTGAAATTCCTGCATCTTGAATCCGTTGCAACAAATCATCAATTCCATCGGCATCCAAGGTAAAAGGAATGACCAATTGATCATTGATTTCATCATCTGTTGCAGTACCACTTTTCTTATGACTACGAATAAACTCTGCAATTTGGACATCTAAAGTTGTGATATCTTTTTGTTCTTTCGCCATTCCTACTCCATTCTTCTTTTTTGAGCGATTAGTCGCTCGAGTTCCAATAAAGCCTGATCCGCATCTCCACTGTGAGAGGCTTCTCGGACTTTTTTTCCTATTTGTTGACTTTCTTTACGGAGAAGCTCACGATTTCTCGTTTCTTCCACTTCTTCCAGCTCATTATCCGCTATTTCATCCGGTAAATTTTCTTCTAGCATCAGATACCAGGCCCGTTGGACTTCCTCTGTCTGCTCTGACAAATCCTGCGAGGTCACTTCTCCATTTTGGCAAAGAAGTTGGTACAAGGTTTGCAAGGCAGGGGTATCAAATGAAAAATCTGTCCGAAGACGATATTCATTCAAAACATAAGGAAAAGCGTTCATCCGATGAAGGAGATGATTCTCAGCCCGAACCAGGCGAGGCAGTTGCTTTTGGACAACAGTTGGACTAGCAACTGGAACCTGTGTCTGAATTTGACCTTGCTCCTGACGCTGGCTACGCATCTGAAGGCGACTAGCATTAACCGTCTGTTCTACCTGCATATAATCAAAGTCGACCAAGAGATCGGCTAATTTATAAATATAGGTATTCTGTGCCGTTACAGATGGCGTCTGAGCAATTAAGGGAGCCATTTTTTCGACAAATTCAATCTGCGCCTGCAAATTTTCAATATTGTCTGGCTTCCAATAATCCATGAGAAACTCTACGCGACTGAGACGTGTTTTTTCCAATAAGTCCGCCAAAGCCTGAGGAGAATTCTTATTGAGATACTCGTCTGGGTCCATCTGATCAGGAATCTGGACGACCTCTACCTCCTGTTTTTCCAGGACCTCCAAAGCCTTTGCTGTCGCCAGCCTTCCCGCCTTATCCCCATCATAGGCCAAGATAACCTTTTTGGTAAATTTGCTCAGATGAGCCACATGTTCCTGCGTGAGGGCTGTCCCCATAGAAGCAACGGCATTCTCAATCCCAGCTCGGTAGGCTGCGATGACATCCATGAATCCTTCCATCAGATAAAGCTCATGGTTTTTCTTAGCGACCTGCTTGGCCTTGTCCAAATGGTAGAGCTCATAACTCTTGTTAAAAAGGAGCGTAGCGCGGCTGTTCTTGTATTTCCCCTGAGGCTTTGCTCCCTCAGCTGATTCACGCCAGAGTCGACCAGAAAAGGCAATGACTCGACCAGTATCATCCGACAAGGGAAACATGATGCGATCTTGAAACGCATCATACATGGTCCCCCTATCACTAATATGAAATAAACCTGAGTCGGCCAGAATATTTTCTGAAAACTTCCCTGAAACACTCTGAAGCAAATAATTTCCTTCTGCTGGTGCAAGCCCTATTTGAAAATGCCGAAGAACCTCATCATCAAGCCCTCGGTCATACAAGTATTGCCGAGCCTCTTCACCCATCTTTGTCGTCATCAGGATGGCATGATAGAACTTGGCAGCCTCTTGATGTATCTCATAGAAGGGCTGTTTCCCATCTGCTTGTTGGGGCCTAGACTGACTTGGAGGAAGAGTCTGGACACGAATGCCCACCTGATCTCCGACAATTTGAACAGCTTCCATGAAGGAGACACCACGATAGTCTTCAATAAACTTAAAAACATCGCCTGAGCGACCACAACCAAAACAATGATAGAATTGTTTATCCTCGACCACATTGAAAGAAGGGGTCTTTTCACCATGAAAAGGGCAGAGACCTAAAAAGTTTCGTCCTGCCTTTGTCAATTGAACGACTTCTCCGATTACATCTACAATATTCACACTGTTTTTAATTTCTGAAATCAGTTGTTTGTCAACCATAAACAGTGCCTCCATTTTACCATAGAATATCATTAACTATTTTAAACTAATTTTTGTCAATTGTAAATCATCCGCATTGATTTTCACCCGATTTTTCCACATTTTTCCTGAGTTTTGAAAGCCTCCATTTTCCTTAAATCAACTTTTTAAAAAAATTTGAGCATATTTATTGAATACGAAAAAAATTTCATTTATACTATGCTCTGTAAAAATTTATTATGAAAGGACATATTTAGGATATGTTAAAAGATTTGAAAGCTTTTCTCCTTCGTGGGAATATTGTTGACCTTGCTGTCGCAGTCGTTATCGGAGCTGCATTTGGAGCTATCGTAACATCATTTGTTAACGATATCATCACTCCACTTATTTTGAACCCAGCTATGAAAGCTGCTGGTGTTGAAAAGATTGCACAATTGTCATGGAACGGTGTTGCTTACGGTAGCTTCTTGAGCGCTGTTATCAACTTCCTTGTTGTTGGTACTGTTCTTTTCTTCGTAGTAAAAGCTGCTGAGAAAGCTCAAAACCTTGGTAAAAAAGAGGAAGCTGCTGAAGAAGAAGCTGCTCCTACTCAAGAAGAGTTGCTTGCTGAAATCCGCGACTTGCTTGCAAACAAATAATCAGATAAAAAGATCCGATCTTCTAGCTAGAAGGTCGGGTTTTTTATCTTCAATTTTTCTAGAGAAACAAAAAACAGACCGAAGTCTGTTCTTGTATTCAATTAGAATTTTTTACGTTTACGAGCTGCTTCTGATTTACGTTTACGTTTTACAGAAGGTTTTTCATAGAATTCACGTTTGCGTGTTTCTTGAAGAGTACCAGCTTTAGTAACCGCGCGTTTGAAACGACGAAGAGCATCGTCAAGAGATTCATTCTTACGTACTACTGTTTTTGACATGTTTTTCACTCCCTTCAAGTTCAAGATCTATTCTATTCTACACGGAATTCTGTAGATTGTCAAGAAAAAGTTAAAGGAATTCATCTCTCACCATCATCTTAGCTTCAAAACTGTGCTAGAATTTCAGATTTTGGAAAATCCTTTCATTCATAACGATCATAAAGCTTTGACACTACTTGTTCGAATGCTTCCAATTCCTCCCAATAATTCGTTGGGAGATTGCGAATTCTACTTAGATCATTTGGATCAAAATGATAGACCATATGGCGCAAAATTTGACATTCAATCCAACGTAAGTCTTTCAGTTGCTCAAGACTAACAGAATCCATCCTTTCTAGATACTGACAAAGAGCAACAAGTGCGTCTGAATGAAACTCTTTCTCCTCATGCAAATAATATAGAAAACTAAAATAACCAGCTCTTCTATTATCTTTTATTATATTCCTTTCTTTCATCCCTACTCCTAATAATAAGCATTTACTGACTTAATTCGTCTCTTTTACAATCTTATAAAGAATCCATCGCCCACTCTTCTGACTTGTTAAAAGATTCAGTCCTTTTGACGACAAGAACTTACTAAACTCATCCTCCACTTTGAATTGTGGCAAGAAATAAACTAATTTTTGCCATTCACAAGCTAGCAAAAGCAGTCCATCTGATGTAAGAACTCTTCTTAACTCCGTAAATGAAGTCTCTATATCCTCCCAATGAAAATGCGTTTGAAAGCCTGTTATTAAATCAAACGTTTCATCAGGATAACCTGTCTTTCTAACATCTTTTCGTTCAAACTTAAGGTTTAAACTTTCCGAATCCTTCGCTTCTGAGATAGCAGTTGCTGAACTATCGATTCCTATAACTGTACTTCTTGGATAGATTTCTTTCAAAAAGATACTTGAACGACCGTTTCCTACTCCTACATCTAGTATTCTATGGACATCATTTTTATCCAGTTGTCTGGTTGCCCACACATACATAGGAAAATAAGTATAATTCCAAATTTTCATCATTCCTTTCCCGAGTATTCCTGTAGGATTCTTTGACTGCTGAATTAGATGATGCATTAAGAAATATAAAAATAATAAGCAGATGGTAATAATTATAATTAACAAGCTACTAACTCCTTTATTAAAATAACACAATTAAAGCCCCATAAAAAAACAGACTTAATTATTGTTTCTACACGAAACTTTCTTAAAAAAACACTTTCCGTAATGTCTACGAAAAGTGTTCTGGTCTTACTTATAAAGGAAGGTAAAGAGGGCAATAGCAACGATTGCAGCCAAGATTGGTGCTACAACTGGTACCCAAGCGTACCACCATTTTGAATCTCCCTTGTGTTCACCTAAAACAGATTTTGGAAGGAAAGCGTGAACCAAACGTGGACCAAGGTCACGTGCAGGGTTCAAACCAGGTCCTGTAGGACCACCAAGTGATGTCACCAAAGCCATAACGAGGAATCCAAGTGCCAAGTGAGCCACTCCTAAACCAGGAGCATGTGCTTGTGACAAAGCCAATTTTGCGGCTGTTGAAGAAGCATCAAAAATCCCTCCCTGCTCAGTCGCTGCTCTTTGAGCTAGAGAAGCAACCTCTGCACCAAAGAAGTGTTTTGTCAAGGCAAGTGCACCGAAGAAAAGGACGAATGATCCAGCAAACTCATTGACGAAACCATTGATGGTTGCTGCTTTACGTGATTCTGGAGTTCCTTTATCCAAGCTAGAAATCGTTGAGAATGTTCCCAAGATATTGTTTGGATTTTCAGTTTGAAGGTAGTAAGGACGGTGAGTCGCAACGACAACCAATTGCCCAAACATAGCCCCAAGAAGTTGAGCAACGATGTAGTATAAAACATTTTCCCAAGGGAAGAGTCCGCTAACTGCAAGACCAATCGTAAAGGCAGGGTTGATATGGTTACCAGAAACGTTACCAAACATCAAGGCTGGCATCATAACACCTATTCCGTAGCCAATCGCAATCACGAGCCATCCACTTTGATGCCCCTTGGTACCCTTCAACTCAACGTTTGCAACGGCACCATTTCCTAAAATAATCAATAATGCTGTTGCAATAAATTCGGTCGCAACTTTAACCCAAAAATCAAATTGCATTTTTGAATAATCTCCTTATAAAAAAAATAATAATAATTTATTCTAACAGATTATCGAACACTTGTAAATAAACCGAACATTATTTTTAAAAATATATCTCAATCCCCTGATTCATTCTTTTTAATCCTTGTACCCTCCTCCACTTTCTATTTATCTCCGAATTATGATACAATAGGACTAGTTACACATCACAAAGGAGATCTCATGTCTGAAATCTATGACATTACCATTATCGGTGGAGGCCCTGTAGGACTCTTTGCTGCCTTCTATGGCCATATGCGTCAAGTAAAAGTAAAATTGATTGATTCCCTTCCTCAACTAGGTGGTCAACCCGCTATTCTCTATCCTGAAAAACGAATCCTGGATGTCCCTGGTTTTACGAACCTGACTGGAGAAGAATTGTCCCAACGGTTGATCGATCAATTAGAAACATTCGAGACTGACATTTGTCTGAACGAAACCGTTTTGGACATTCGTAAAAACGAGAATCACTTCCTCATTGAAACCAATAAAGACCAGCATTTCAGTCGTGCTGTTATTATTGCGATGGGTGGTGGTGCCTTTAAACCTCGTCCTTTAGAAGTGGATGGGGCTGAAGAATTCGAGAACGTTCACTACCATGTTTCAAATATCCAACAATATGCCGGCAAACAAGTTGCTATTCTAGGAGGAGGAGATTCAGCAGTCGATTGGGCTCTAGCCTTTGAAAAAATCGCACCGACAACCCTGGTCCATCGTCGTGATAATTTCCGCGCTCTCGAACACAGTGTTGAAGAATTGAAGGCTTCGTCCGTCTCTATTCAAACTCCTTATGTTCCTAGCCGTTTAATCGGAGAAAATGGCCATGCTAGCCATCTGGAAATTAGCAAGGTTAAATCAGATGAAACCCAATTACTCCCCATCGATGAACTCTTTGTCAACTATGGCTTTAAATCATCCGTTGGGAAATTGAAAGAATGGGGCTTGGACCTCCAACGCCATAAGATCCTCGTGAACCGCAAACAAGAGACCAGCCGAGAAGGCATCTACGCTTGTGGCGACTGTTGCTTCTACGAAGGAAAAATCGATTTGATTGCTACTGGTCTGGGCGAGGCTCCGACTGCGGTAAATAATGCGATAAACTACATTTATCCAGACAAGAAAGTTCAACCAGTCCACTCGACTAGCTTATAAGAAGAAACCTTTGAATCAACTGATTCAAAGGTTTTTTTCTTATAGTTCATCTAGCTCGTCTGCTATCTTATTGATTTTTCGCAAGCGATGATTGACGCCACTTTTGGTTAAGGGAGTTTTCAAGGCATCCGCAATTTGCTGGATAGAATAGTCGGGATTCTGGATTCGAACATAGGCAACTTCCTGAAGCTCGACAGGAAGACCACCTAATCCGATGGTATCCATGATTTTGACGATATTGTTAATGGTCTTCATACTAGCTGTGACCGTCCGCGCAATATTGGCCATTTCAGCATTATTGGCTCGATTGAGATCATTGCGCGCTTCTCGCATGACCTTGACAGACTCAAATTCTTCCAAAGCCTGCTTGGCTTCTACCAAGATGAGGAAATCAATAATATCCTCTGCCCTCTGCAAATAGGTGACGACTCCTTTTTTGCGTTCGATGGTCTTGGCATCTAACAAAAAGTGTTGCATCAGGTTGGCCAAGTCCTGAGCATGATCAGAATAAACAGAGCTAATTTCTAATTGATAGCGACCAGACTCCGGATCCTTGATGGTCCCACTTGCTAAGAAAGCACCTCTCAGATAAGCTCGACTTGCTTCATCTTCTTCTAAAATTCTTGGGTCAATCCCTGTCTCAATACCAAAGAAAGAATCTGCTAAGTGCAGGTCTGCAAGAATCTCTTCGACTTTTTCATCAATAGAAACAGTATAGACGCGATTCTTTTTTAAATTGGTTTTTTGGTGGTGACGAATGTCCGATTTGACCTGATAAAATTCTACAATCAATTCGTAGATATGGCGGGCAATCTTAGCATTCTCCGTGGTCAGAGACAAACTTAAGCCCCCCCATACTTAGACCCAAACTACCTGACATCTTAATTAGAGCAGATAACTCACTTTTCTCAAAGCGGTGAAGGGTCAAGAGCTCTTCTTTTACTTTAATGGTAAAACTCATTTAATCACCTGTACAATTTGCATCAGTTCATCCACAACAGCTTCTCCATCATGGAAGGCGCCGCCGTTTTCCAAGCGAAGGAAATTGCTTGAAATAACTCGGGGAACCTGCGATTTTAGACCTGCGAAATCATGTTCTACTTGAACCAGGTATTCATCAAAGCGATTCGTGTCCATATATTCTTGAGGGACTTTTTCAATGTTGACTAAAACAGTATCAATAAACGGCTTCTTCAAGTGTTTATGAAGGACGGAAACATGGTCACTATCGGTAAAGTGTTCTGTCTCCCCACGTTGGGTCATGATATTGCAGACATAAGCGACCTCTGCTTTTGTCTCAAGCAAGGCATGTCCAATTTCTTCAATCACTAGATTGGGAAGAATCGATGTAAAGAGAGAACCTGGTCCTAAAATCACCATATCACTTTCTAAAATCGCATCTACTACTTTCGACTCGCTTTCGGCGTCTCATCATTATAGGTATTGGTGACATAAACATAATCAATCATGCCCTCATGATGGGCGATTTCACTCTCACCAGCCACCTCTGACCCATCCATAAAGACGGCATGAAGGGTCAATGGTGTATCACTAGAAGGATAGATTTTTCCTGTCGTATGGAAAAATTTAGTCAGCAATTGCATGGCATTATAAGTCGATCCCTGCATTTCAGAAATCCCTGCAATAATCAAATTCCCTAGAGGATGCCCAGCTAGTGGCCCATCTTCTTCTGCAAAACGGTATTGAAAAACTTTTTCATAAAAGCGAGGCATATCAGACATGGCTACTAGTACATTTCGCAAGTCACCTGGTGGTGTCAATTGATGAATATTTTTTCGAAGTTCCCCAGAACTACCCCCATCATCCGCCACTGTCACAATAGCCGTAATTTCAACATCCTTTTTCCGAAGGCTATCCAAGATGACGGAAATCCCCGTACCTCCTCCGATGACGGTCATTTTTGGTTTTCTCATGAACGATTCACCGTTTCCTTCCGTCGGTCTTTATCTCGATGACTCATATTCACCGTCCAATCTTTCGCTAAATCCCGTCCTAGACGAGCAGCAAAGGCTACTGAACGGTGTTGGCCACCTGTGCAACCAACTGCAATCGTCAAAACAGATTTTCCTTCTCGTTTGTATGCTGGCAAGATGGGAGCAATCAAATCGTAAAGATGACGATAAAACTCCTCTGCTTCTTGATGGTCCATAACATAGTTATAGACATCATCATCCAAGCCAGTTTGATTCCGTAGCTCTGATTTGTAATAAGGATTCGGTAGGAAACGAACATCAAAGACCAAGTCCGCATCTAAAGGCAAACCATACTTAAAGCCAAAGGACATGACTTCAATCCGAAACTCAGGCTGGCTATCTTGTCTAGAGAACTGTTCAGCAATAACTTTTCGAAGATTACGAGGAGTTAGTTCTGTCGTATCAATGACATTTTGACTCATGTTTTTAAGTGGAGCCAAAAGTTCCCGTTCCAACGTAATCCCATCCAAGACACGCCCATCAGCAGCCAGTGGATGGCTACGACGAGTCTCTTTGTAGCGAGCAACCAATTCACTATCGGTCGCATCCAAAAAGAGAATTTTAAAATCAATCCCTTCGTGGTTCTCTAATTCGTCCAAAATGGAGCGAATTTCTGCGAAGAAAGACCGGCTCCGCATATCCACTACGAGAGCCAACTTATTATTGTCCATCGACAGTTGAATCAGCTCAATAAATTTCGGCAAGAGAGCTGGTGGCATATTGTCGATGGTGAAATACCCCATATCTTCAAAGGATTGAATGGCTACAGTCTTTCCTGCACCACTCATTCCTGTCACAATGACCAGTTGAATTGTTTTTTCTGTATCTGTCATCCTAATCACCTTTTCCTTACAAAAAAGGAGGAGACCATCATCTTTCCAGTTGGTCAGTCGATGGCTCTCACTCCAGCATTCTTATTTCCCGAATGCATTCCTCTATTCAGACTATACTTCTGCAATAACTTCAATTTCAACTTTGACATCGCGTGGCAAGCGAGCCACTTCTACTGCAGAACGTGCTGGAAATTCACTTGAAAATGCTGTTTTGTATACCTCGTTAAAAAGGGACAAAATCATTCATATCACTTAAGAAACAGGTTGTTTTTAACCACGTGATCAAAGTTCGTTCCAGCTTCCTCAAGGATAGCAGCAATATTCTTCAACACTTGCTGGGTTTGTTCTTGGATAGTTTCTCCAACAATTTCACCTGTTTCTGGTGAAAGCGGAACTTGCCCACTTGCAAATAAAAGATTGCCCACAATTTTTCCTTGAACATAAGGTCCAATTGCTGCCGGTGCTTTGTCTGTGTGAATTGTTTTTGCCATTTTCTTCTCCTGATTCCTAATTTTCACTGGATGCTGCTAATTTTTCCCGTTCTAAGCGTAACTTACGTTTGGGATTCAGCTTATTAAAGAGTTCTTCCAATTTTTCTGCATTCCAAACGTCTGCAGCAGAGACAAAATTTCCGTCTTTATCACGAAAGGATATAGGTTTATCTCCCATCTTCTTCTCCTCTTTAGCCCTAACTAGTCAACAAATTCAAATTCAAATTTACCGATCCGAACGATATCTCCGTCTTTGGCACCACGCGCACGAAGGGCTTCATCGACACCCATTCCGCGCAATTGACGCGCAAACTTCATGACAGACTCGTCGCGATCAAAATTGGTCATATTGAAGAGCTTCTCTAGCTTATCACCGGACAAGATCCAAGAAGCATCATCATCACGATTAATCTTGAAGGCTGGTTGGTCCTCATCAAAGCCGTAGTAGACTTCTTCTTGCGCCATATCTTCTTCTGTATAGAGCAAGAATTCTGGTGTTTTGTCTAACAAGTCTGCTGTTGCTTCTAACAAGTTGTCCAAACCTTGATGCGCTAAACTAGAGATTGGGAAGATTTGTGGCAGTTCATCAAACTCGTCGTAGTTGGCCGCCAATTTTTTCTTGAACTCTTTCAAATTTTCCTGGCTCTCTGGCATATCCATCTTATTCGCCACGATAATCTGAGGACGTTCCATCAAGCGAAGATTATATGTTTCAAGCTCTTTGTTGATTTGAATGTAATCTTCATAAGGATCTCGTCCTTCACTGGCTGACATATCGATGATATGCAAGATAACACGGGTGCGCTCGATGTGACGAAGGAACTGGGTTCCTAACCCGACCCCTTGGCTAGCTCCTTCGATCAATCCAGGAAGGTCTGCGACTGCAAAGGATTCACCTGACGGCGTCCGAACCATCCCCAAATTTGGAACGATGGTTGTAAAATGATAGGCTCCGATTTTTGGTTTGGCAGATGTAATCACACTGAGAAGGGTCGATTTCCCTACAGACGGGAATCCTACCAATCCAACATCAGCCAAGACCTTAAGTTCTAATTCTAATTCGCGTTCCTGACCTGGTTCCCCATTTTCTGAAATCTCGGGAGCTGGATTTTTAGGAGTTGCAAAACGGATATTTCCTCGTCCTCCGCGACCGCCATGGGCCACAATGTACTCTTGGCTATTTTCAACCAAGTCCGTTATGACTTTTCCTGTCTCTGCATCTCGCACGGTAGTTCCTTGGGGTACTCGAACATAGAGATCTTCTGCTCCCCGTCCGTGCATCCCTTTGGTCATCCCTTTTTCCCCATTTTGGGCTTTGAAATGCCGGTTATAGCGGAAGTCCATCAGAGTGCGCAAACCTTCGTCTACAACGAAGATCACATTGCCTCCGCGTCCACCATCACCACCCCAAGGGCCACCATTGGGAACATACTTTTCACGGCGAAAGGCCACCATACCATCGCCGCCATTTCCAGCCTTGACCTTAATCTTGGCTGTATCTAAAAACATACTCATAGTTTATCGTTTTCCTTTTATAACCAAGTGTTGCTTGGTAGTCCCTTAGTAGGATAGTGCACCCAAAGCTGCAGCAAAGATTGCTCCAACCGTTACAATCAACATAATTACAATGACCACCATGGTCAATTTTTCAAAGAAAGTTTTTTTGCGTTTTCCGTTGTCTCCAAAAGCCACGTTTTTTACCTCAATTACAATAAATTCATTAGCCCTATTTTACCACGAATAAGAGCATTATTCAAACATCCACCTCTAGACGAAAGAGGACTATTGGATGAAATAACTTTTTCAACATCCACACTTGTTCAAATCCCTTTTCATCTAACTAACAAAAAAGACTGGAAAATTCCAGCCTTTTAAAAACGATGATATTAAAGTTATTTCTTTAGGATAAGCCAAGATCAGGGTGTTTCCTGCTTGAATGACTTGAACAAAGTAATTGAAAAGAGAACTGTTGTCATGAGGGCTATGGGCCTCATCACTCAACGTATTTTTTTCAGCCAACCTTTTAAACTCTATTTTTATTGCTTAAACTTCAAGACCAATTTCATCTTTGACTACAGCAGCAATTGTATCCACATAGTAATCCACTTCTTCATCAGTAGGGGCTTCTGCCATGACACGAAGAAGAGGCTCGGTACCACTTGGACGCACTAAGATGCGGCCGTTCCCGTCCATTTCAGCTTCCATCTTTTCAATAATCGCACGAATAGCAGGGACTTCCATAGCCTTGTCTTTCATGCTATTTTCAACACGGATATTGACCAATTTTTGAGGATAGATGGTAACTTCCGATGCAAGGTCTGATAATGTACGACCAGTTTCTTGCATAATCTTGGTCAATTGAACGGCACTCATCTGACCATCTCCAGTGGTATTGTAGTCCATGACAATCACGTGACCAGACTGTTCACCACCTAGATTGTAACCAGACTTCCGCATCTCTTCCACCACATAGCGGTCTCCCACAGCAGTCACAACCTTGTTAATCCCCTTGGCATCTAAAGCCTTATGGAAGCCTAGATTAGACATGACGGTCGTTACGATAGTGTTATCTTTTAAGAGGCCCTTATCAGAAAGGTAAGTCCCAATGATGTACATGATTTTATCACCGTCAACAAGGTCCCCATTTTCATCAACAGCAATCAAACGGTCACTATCACCATCAAAAGCCAAACCAATAGCCGCACCAGATTCTCGAACAGCCTCTTGCAAAGCCTCAGGATGGGTTGAACCTACTTGGTCATTGATATTGAGACCATTTGGGCTTTCACCAATAACTGTCAAACGTGCTCCTAAGTCAGCAAAGACTTGACGGGCACTTGTAGATGCGGAACCATTCGCAGTATCTAAAGCCACATGCATTCCTTCAAGCTGTGTTCCAGTGGAAACTAAGTATTCTTGATACTTACGAAGTCCTTCTGGATAATCCATCACGGTTCCAAGACCTTCCGCACTTGGACGAGGGAGACTATCAGACTCCGCATCCAATAAGGCTTCAATCTCTAATTCACGGTCATCATCCAGTTTATAGCCGTCATTCCCAAAGAATTTGATTCCATTGTCTAGAGCTGGATTATGACTGGCAGAAATCATGACCCCAGCACTTGCTCCTTCAGAACGAACCAAATAAGCTACACCCGGTGTCGCAATCACACCTAGTTTATATACTTTAATCCCTACAGATAAGAGACCCGCAACAAGAGCGCTCTCCAACATTTCACCAGAAATACGAGTGTCTCGTCCTACGAAAACAAGTGGGGTTTCTTTTTCATGTTGACTGAGGACATACCCTCCATATCGACCCAGCTTAAAGGCCAACTCTGGCGTCAATTCGACGTTTGCTTCTCCTCGGACTCCGTCCGTTCCAAAATATTTACCCATTATGATAATCCTTTCGATGAATCTTTATTAATTGCTATTATGTGAAGAAGAACTAGTTGAGGAAGAGCTGGAACTTGTTTGTTTCAGCTCAACCTTCATGTATAGTTCTGATGGAGAGATGATGACTGGTAAATCATTTCCCTCACTATCTACTGCCTTCATTGATACGGTTGCAGTGTAGGTATTGTTCAAAAGATCTCCTTCAGGGAAGATGACTTCCACATGGTCAATCTTAGCTAAAGTATCTTGGTCGCTTGTTACAGAAACTTCATCTTCAGAGAATGTAACATGCGAGAGATTCCACCCTGGAGCAATCTGTTTATCAGGTATAGTGACGGAAACATCAAACTTTTTCGTCATCTTCTTACCAATTTTTGCAGTTACCCTCTGAGGCTCGATGGTTGCTGTTAAACCAGAAGGTAAGCCTTCAATATTTAATGTGATTTCATGCTGGCCTTCTTTCAGATCACTTAAATCAGCAACCACTTTAAATTTACGAGTACTAGCCTGCATCTCTGATGCTAAGGCAACACGGTTAGATCCTTTCAGAAAGACTGTCACTTCTGAACTAATCCCACTAACAAAATATTTACTTTCGTTGTACTTTTACGTCAATCGGAATATTGGTAAGAGTATTGGTGTAGGTTTCAGAACTCACTTGACGGGCACTACTGTTATTCTGGAAATTTACAGAGGTTGCATTGATGAATAAGAGACTTGAGAAAAAGACGGAGGTCACGATATAGACAATTTTTCTTTTTGGAATCATTTGATACGTCCTCCAAAAATTCTTGATTTCAAATCTTTTTTCCCTTGATCTTCTGGAATAATGAAAGAACGCAACTCTTGTTCGAATTCTTCGATACTGAGGTCGTGTCTAAAGCTTCCATTTCTCGTTATAGAGATACCACCTGTTTCTTCCGAAATAACAAAGGTGAAGGCATCACTTACCTCGGACAATCCGATGGCTGCCCGGTGCCGTGTACCGAACTCTTTTGAAATCCCTGTGCTTTCTGTTAAGGGGAGATAGGCACAAGATACAGCAATTTTATCATTGGTGACAATCACGGCCCCATCATGAAGTGGGGTGTTGGGGATAAAAATATTGATCAGTAGTTCACCTGACACATCTGCATCAAGGGGAATACCAGTAGAAATATATTCTTGAAGGGTTCTACTTCCTTGAATCGCAACCAAGGCACCAATCTTCCGAGGGCTCATATAAGCAACCGCTTTTACATAAGATTGAACCAATTTTTCTTCAGTACTAACTTGATTGGTTGAGAAAAATTCAGTGGCTCGACCTAATCGTTCTAATCCCGTCCGAATTTCCGGAGAGAAAATTACTACCGCAGCAATGACCCCGTATGTGATGATTTGGTTAATCAACCAAGAAATGGTCGTCAAACCAATCATATTGGCAACTAACTCAAATAAGAAAAAGGTCAAAACACCACGCACCAAAATCATAATTTTAGTGCCGACAATGGCTTTGATAAAATAATACAATAACCATGCCACTAGGGCAATGTCAATAAGGTTAACAACCACACTCCAGGGAGTGGGAAATAAACTGGCCCAATACTGGGGATTTGACAGTTGTTGGATGTTCACGATCTCATACCTACCACTTCTCTTCTAGGCTTTTCGCGCGACTAACCATTGTAGATACTTACTGGCAACAGCAGAGCTTCTAGAAAATGGATAGCGCGTTCAAACCACTCCACATCATTATATCATGTTTCAACAGATTTCTGTAACCTTCTGTTGCTTTTTGTGATAAAATATAAATTATGAAGATTAAGACTAGTATGGGGCTTATCGCCGGAAAAATGAGTAGTCACCTCTTGCGTATGCTTGGACGTGGCTCTACCCTTCCTGGAAAAATCGCCCTTCAAATTGATAAAGATATTTTACAACACCTGGCCCAGAACTACGAAATTGTAGTCATCACTGGTACGAATGGGAAAACACTAACAACGGCTCTCACTGTTGGCATTCTTCAGGAGGCTTTTGGACCTATCGTGACGAATCCTAGTGGTGCCAATATGATTTCAGGGATTACGACTACTTTTTTGAACGCTAAAGGTTCTTCTGGTCGTCCGATCGCTGTTCTTGAAATTGACGAAGCCAGTCTGTCTCGGATTTGTGACTACATCACACCGACTTTGTTTGTGATCACCAATATCTTCCGCGATCAAATGGACCGCTACGGAGAAATCTACACGACTTATCGGATGATCTTGGATGGGATTAAAAAAGCGCCTCAAGCGACTGTTTTGATGAATGGGGATAGTCCTCTTTTCCATACCCTTCCCCTACCAAATCCCGTTCAATATTTTGGCTTTGAGACGGAAAAAACTGTTCCACAGCTAGCTCATTACAATACAGAAGGAATCGTCTGCCCAGAATGTCATGGCATCTTGACCTACCAGTTGAATACCTATGCGAATCTGGGAGATTACATTTGTGAAAGTTGTGGCTTCCACCGTCCTCCTTTAACAGTCGCTGTCGATGAATTGACCGAGCTGACCAATACTGCTTCTCACTTTAAGATCAACGGTACAAACTATCACATTAATATTGGGGGCCTCTACAATATTTACAACGCCCTCGCTGCAGTTGCGGTGGCCCATTATTTTGATGTGAGCCCAGACGTCATTAAGCGTGGTTTCGATAAGAGTAAGGCTGTCTTTGGCCGTCAGGAAACCTTTAAGATTGGGGATAAAGAATGTACCCTAGTCCTGATCAAAAACCCGGTTGGAGCTACTCAGGCTATTGAAATGATCAAACTAGCGCCGTATCCCTTCAGCTTGTCCGTTCTTCTCAACGCCAACTATGCAGATGGGATTGATACCAGCTGGATTTGGGATGCCGACTTTGAGCAAATCACCCAGATGGACATTCCAGAAATCAACGCCGGTGGGGTACGCCACTCAGAAATTGCTCGTCGACTTCGGGTCACTGGCTATCCGGCTGACCAGATTACTGAAAATGCAAAATTAGAGGATGTCTTTACCCAGATTAAAGGACAGGCTACTTCTCACGCCTATATTTTAGCCACCTATACAGCCATGCTAGAATTCCGTGAATTGCTGGCTCAAGAACACCTGATTGAAAAGGAGATGAATTAATGACGTATACTTCACTACAATCCCCTGATCAGGAAAACTACCAATACGAATTGAGAATTGCCCATCTTTATGGGAATCTGATGAATACTTATGGGGATAATGGCAATATCCTCATGCTCAAGTACGTTGCGGAAAAGCTCGGTGCTCGCGTGACTGTGGACATCGTTTCTCTCAAAGACCGATTTGATCCAGACACCTACGATATCGCCTTTTTCGGTGGAGGCCAAGACTACGAGCAAACCATTGTATCCGAGGATCTACCAGATAAAAAAGAAGACCTCGAACGCTTTATTCATGACGATGGGGTGGTCCTTGCTATCTGTGGTGGCTTTCAGCTTCTAGGCCAATACTACATTGAAGCTTCTGGCAAACGTATTGAGGGACTTGGTATTATGGGACACTATACCCTTAACCAAGAAAACAATCGCTACATTGGCGACATCAAGATCCATAATGAAGAGTTCAACGAGACCTACTATGGCTTTGAAAACCACCAGGGTCGGACCTTCTTGGCAGAGGATGAAAAACCGCTAGGTAAGGTCGTCTACGGAAATGGGAACAACAAAGAAGATGGGTGCGAAGGGGTTCATTACAAGAACGTCTTTGGCAGCTACTTCCACGGTCCTATCTTGTCCCGAAATGCCAATTTGGCCTATCGCTTGGTGACAACAGCTCTAAAAAATAAATATGGACAAGACATCGTCTTAGCGACTTATGATGATATTTTAAGTCTAGAAAAAGCGGAAGAATACGCTGATGTGAAAAGTAAGGCTGAATTAGAAGAATAGGGAGAAAAAATGAATAAACGAAAACTACAATATGTTGCACTACTGATTTCTGTACTGCTCATTGCGATTATTTCCTTGGCCAATATGCAAACAGTAACTGTGAACTTTTTGCTGGTCCAATTTAAACTCCCGCTCATCATTTTGATTCTGGTTTGTGTCCTTCTCGGCTCGTTGGTAACTTTCTTAGTCAGCCTTCCAAAAAATTTCTCATTAAAACATGAGTTAAAAGCCGCAAAGAAACAACTAGGACAAAAGATGTCCGGTGAAAAAGAAGAAAAAATCAAACAAATCGAAAACTAAAAGCACCGATAGGTGCTTTTTTGATGTAGACAAACTGTTTTTCATAAAACAACCAAGGTGATGCTGAAAAAAATTTAAGTAGATACTCAATTAGGCTTACTAAAAGTTATACTTAAACTTTCCGCTGTGAGAAAAGTGCCTGAAACACAATTGTTTCAGGCACTCGGGAGTTTTGGAACATTAGGTCCAAAACTAAGTCATGGAACTTCTTCGAAGTTCGCTGACGTCCGTACTCACCTAAGGAAAGTTTCTAACATAACTTTGTCTTTAATCTGAAACCAATCGATGCTTTTTCATGCTGATTCACCTTCTTTTGATTGCAGTTGCTTGGCGACTACTTGAGCTAGGAGTGAAAAAAGGATGACGCCAGCTCCAATCAGGAGAAAGGATTCTACTCGAACACTTGGTAACCAGGTCATCAAGCCTTTAGCGATGGGCATAAAGAGAATGGCCAATGTAAAAATGGTGCTTAAGACCCTGCCCAGATAGTCGCCCTCCACCTTGGTTTGAACCTGAGTAAAAAAGTGAATATTAAAAATTGTCATAAAGAGTTCACAGACTAAATTTCCAGAAAAGGAAAGAAGAGGCGAAAGGGGCAAGCCCATCATGAAGACTCCTACTCCTGTTAAAATCAATAAGAAGAGAAGCATCTCCAGGCTTGATTTAAATTTATTGGCGATCAAGGCTCCGATGATGGAACCAATAGCTCCTAACGTTAAAATGGTCGCATAAGCACCCTTTACTCCGTAAAGGCGATTGGAAAAAGGAAGCAAAAACTCAAAGGCTGCAAAAAAGAAATTGACGCTAGACGCAACCAAGAGGAGGAAAAAAATCTCTTTCTGATGCCAGATATAGTGCAATCCATCCTTGATATCCGAAAAAATATCTTTTCCCGTAAACCGTTTCTTCTCTTGAGCCTTTGCTTCTTCTTTCGGAAGGAATGCCACTAGGACAAAGGCGATGAAAAAGGTCAGCGCATCCAGTAAGAGAGTCGCGTGGAGACTGGCAAATTGTAGAATAAGGAAAGAAAACAAAGGTGAACTAACACCGATAACCTGTAAGACCAACTCCAAGCGTGCATTATAGGTCACAATCTCATCCTTCTCTACGACTTCAGTGATAATGGCTTTGTTGGCCGTACGAGAAAATGCAAAGGCAATGGCCTGGACAATATTGGCAACAATCAAGGCTGCAATCATCCAACGATCGTTCCTGATAAAGGAAATGCCCAAACAAAGGAGACCACAAACCAAGTCGGTCGTCATCAAAATCTTGCGACGGGAAAACCGGTCTGAGATCACGCCACCAAAGGGATTGACTAAAATAGAGGTGACAAGTTCAGAAATCTGATAAATCCCCAATACTGTCTTTCCTACCGTCCCCATCGAGGCCAGCCAAACACTGTTCCCATAGTCATAGAGCATATTTCCCATTCGATTGATCGCCCCACGAGCAATCAACTGGATAGCATGTCGATTCATAAAAAACCTCCTTCATTTTCTGAAAACTATTGTATCAGTTCATGAAAGAGGTTTTCATTTTGTCCCCTATTTGGGAAAAATAATGGTTTACAAATTTATCAAAGGATCCCTACTGTTCTTTTGATTGAAGCTGCTTAGCTACTAGCTGAGCCAAGAGTGAAAAGAGAATAACCCCAGCTCCAATCAAGAGAAATGATTCCATACGGACGCTTGGCAACCAAGTCATCAACCCTTTGGCGATGGGCATAAAGAGAACAGCCAAGGTATAAATTGTGCTCAATACTCTACCTAGATAATCATCTTCCACCTTGGTTTGTACTTGGGAAAAAACGTGGATGTCGAAAATGGTCACAAAAAATTCACAGACCAGATTTCCCGAAAAGGAAAGATAAGGCGGAAGAGGCAAGCCCATTATGAACACTCCGACCCCTGCCATGATCAGTAAAAACAGGAGAATTTTCATACTTGATGTAATTTTATTGGCAACAAGTGCTCCTAGAATAGATCCAATAGCTCCCAAAGTTAAGATGGTCGCATAAGCGCCCTTGACCCCGTAGAGTCGGTTGGAAAATGGGAGTAAAAACTCAAAAGCTGCAAAGAAGAAATTGACACTAGAAGACACCAAGAGGAGAAAGAGAATTTCTTTCTGATGCCAGATATAGTGCAATCCATCCTTGATATCCGAAAAAATATCTTTTCCTGTGAACCGTTTCTTTTCTTGAACTTTGGCTTCTTCTTTCGGAAGGAATGCCACTAGGACAAAGGCGATGAAAAAGGTCAGCGCATCTAGTAAAAGAGTCGCATGGAGACTGGCAAATTGTAAAACAAGGAAAGAAAACACGGGAGAACTGACACTAACAACTTGTAAGACCAGCTCCAAGTGCGCATTATAGGTTACAATCTCTTCTTTCTCCACAACTTCTGTAATAATGGCTTTATTGGCAGGTCGAGAAAAACCAAAGGCAATGGCCTGAATAATATTGGCAAAAATCAGGGCCGCAATCGTCCAACGATCATTTCTGATAAAAGAAATCGCCATACAAAGGAGACCACAAACCAAGTCGGTCGTCATCAAAATCTTGCGACGAGAAAAACGGTCAGAAATCACTCCTCCAAAAGGATTCACGAGAATCCCTGTCACTAACTCAGAAATTTGATAGATCCCTAATACCGTCTTTCCTATAGTCCCCATCGAGGCCAGCCAGACACTATTCCCATAATCATAGAGCATATTTCCAATTTTGTTAATAGCTCCCACGACTAATTAATTGGACCGCATGTCGGTTCATAAAATCTCCTTTATTTCTGTCCTATTTAGGAACATTCATCTATTACAAATTTATCATAGTGTTCTTGATAGTAAGCTACCTGCTCTGGAAGACCTAGCACATCAAAAATATGCATAGCCTCTTGCATTTGCTGACGCCCTTCTTCTGTTTGCCCCTTCTGATAGAGGGCAAATCCCTTGAGATAATGAAAGACATTGCGTTCGTAGAGTTTGATGCTCTTGCTAATAATCTTATCCACGTAGGTTTCAAAATAGCTAGCATTTTCAAAAGAACGGTGTTCTAAACAATGCTGGTAACAATTGAGGGCTAGAATCAAGACTAGTTTTCGATGGCGACCAATTTCCTTGTAGAAATCTTCACGCTCCATCACTTCTCTACCAAGCTGAGTGACATAGTTCACCTCATAAAAGCTGTAGAGATTGCCAAAGAGGATCAACTCATACATGGTCCACTCTTCCGTTTGAAAGAGATAATCCGCCACCTTATCCAGATCACGCTGCTTCATCGTGAAGCTGGCATCTCTCTGGCAAATCAGGCTTGTAGCAGAATCCAGTTCAATTCAAAATAGAGGGGATTGGTGGAATGTTTGGCTTTTTCAAGTTGTTCTCTTTGAAGCTTTTGAAAACCCGCAATATCATTTGAATAGTAAAGTGGAATAATCTGGGCCATCAAAGCAACATGCTCATGGTGTTGAAAATTTCTGGCCTTATCCATAAAATTCTCAATCGTCACATGGATATTGTCCAAAATGTCAAAGAAGCGCGACGCAGCCAGATCCGACTCCCCCAATTCAAAACGGGATAACTGGGAGGTCGAGCAGGCCTCTCCTGCAGCTTCTTTCAACGAATAATTTTTACTGATTCGAAATTCACGAAAAACTTTGCCTAAATCTTCCATTTGATTACCACTTAAATTCCTTTAAGTGCCTTTCTAACTCTTGCAAGTACCCTTCGTAGAATCCTTGATCTTCTTTCACGGAAACATCTAATTGTCTTAAGTAGGAAATCAGCCAATCAACCAATAGATCATACTGATGAAGAGGTAGGCGTTTCATCTGCTCTTCAACAAAAGAAATGGCCTCTGCAAAGCGCTGCTCTTCTAGAACTTGCTGAAGATAGTGAGCCCCGTTGATGAGCCTTCCTTCCTCATCCTCATACTGCCCCAAATCTAAATTTTGAATCTGTAGGCGCAAAGTTGTACCAATCATGTTGGCTACACCTTTAACCTGCTTCATAAACCAATCATTTTCAGTCGCCATAATGTTCTCCTTATACAAATTAGAAAACTATACTTACTGCGCTAGTTCTTCCCATTCTAGCATGGCTTCTTCTTGGGCGGCGGTCAGCTGGTCGATTTGCTACTGGCTCTCCATGAGTTCGCCAGCGTCAGTGGCCCGCAGCTTCTTTTAACGAATAATTTTTACTGATTCGAAATTCACGAAAAACTTTTCCAAGATCTTCCATCTATTCCACCTGCTCTGACAGTTCTGCCCACTCTTCCATGACCGCTTCCTGCTGGGACAGTTAGTTGGTCCAGCTCGCTTTGCAGTTGAACCAAGTCAGCTGCATCGTTGGTGCTATGCATGGTTTCGGTGATATCTTGGATTTTCTGATCCAGCTCTTCCATCTCTGCTTCCAATTGCTCAATGCGACGAGTGATTTTCCGGAGTTCCTTTCTGGTTTTGCTTTTGCAGATGATAGTCATTGCTGGTGACTTCTTCGGCTGAAGAAACAGGCATAGCTTCTGCTTGTGCTGCAGCAAGGGCCTCTAACTCCGCTTTTTTCTCCAGATAATAGTCATAGTCTCCCTAGGTAAAGAGTTGAGCCCTCTTCCGACAGTTCCAAGACCTGTGTAGCCACCCGATTGATAAAGTAACGGTCGTGGCTGACAAAGAGCAAGGTCCCATCAAAATCAATCAAGGCATTTTCCAGTACTTCCTTGCTATCGATGTCCAAGTGGTTGGTCGGCTCATCGAGAATCAAGAAATTGTTATTTTCCATGGACAGCTTGGCCAAGAGCAGACGCGCCCGCTCTCCACCTGACAGCATGCCGACGGTTTTCTTGACATCATCCCCAGAGAAAAGAAAGGCTCCCAAGCGATTGCGAATTTCCACTTCTGGTGTCAGCTTTAAAGTCGTTCCAGAGCTCATCCAAGACACTGTTGTGTGGCGTTAGTTTACTTTGGGTCTGATCATAGTAGCCCACCTCGACATTGGCTCCCAAAACGGGCTTCCCCTTTGATAAAAGGAATCTGTCCGACGATGGACTTGATAAGAGTCGATTTCCCGATCCCATTTGGTCCCACAATAGCGACCGCATTCATCTTGCGGATATCCAGATTAATAGGCTCGGACAGGATTTGACTCGTCATAGCCGACGGCTGCCTCTTCTACTGTCAAAGACGACATTGCCCGATGTCTTATCGGAATGGAAGGTCATATGGGCAGACTTGGTCCCAGCTTCCGTCTTGTCTAGACGCTCCATTTTTTCCAACTGCTTACGCCGAGACTGGGCCCGTTTGGTAGTTGAAGCTCGCACCAAATTGCGATTAACAAAGTCTTCGAGTGCTGCTATTTCTTTTTGTTGCTTCTCGTAGTTCTTGGCTTCGGTCAGCAGTTTTTGCTCTTTTTGCTCGACAAAGCTGGAGTAATTACCGACATAGCGATCTAAAGAATGCTTGGTCAAGTCCAAGGTAATGGTGGCGACTTTATCGAGGAAATAGCGGTCGTGACTGACAATAAGAAGGGCCCCACTATAGTTGACCAGATAGTTTTCCAACCAGGCGATGGTCTCAATATCCAAGTGGTTGGTCGGCTCGTCCAGTACCAAGAGATTTGGCTTTTTCCAAGAGCATCTTGGCCAGAGCGAGACGGGTATTTTGCCCTCAGACAGCTCTTCAATCTTCATCTGCCACATGGACTCATCGAACTTGAAAGCCGTTTGAGAATAGCGCGGATATCTGCCTCATAGGTAAAGCAACCAGCCTGACGGAATTCTTCTGATAGACGGTCATAATCCTGCATGAGCTTTTCTAAGTCAGCCCCAGTTTTTTTCCCCATCTCAAGCTCCATCTGCCGCAAGGCTTTTCTCCGTCTTTCTGAGATCGTCAAAGACATGGAGCATCTCATCGTAGATAGTATTGGACGACTCAAAGCGACTATCCTGGGCTAAATAGGAGAGAAAGGTCCCGCTTTTTATTGATTTCCCCAGAAGTCGGCTCTTCTTCTCCCACCAAGATTTTTTTCAAGAGCGTAGACTTTGCCGGCTCCATTCTTTCCGACCAGGGCAATCCGGTCCCGTTCATCCACTTGCAGGCTGATATTATCAAAAAGAACCTCCCCTGCAAAAGAGCGTTCAATTTTGTTGGCTTGTAAAATAATCATAGTTTCATTTGTACCTTACTTTTGACAAATTGACAATTGAAGAAAAGGCCAAACGCTAGATGCGCTTGACCTGTCCTAACTTTTTCAAATAGCTGAGACATTAGAAGCCATTTGGCTGTACTGATAGGCGAGGAAAAGCCCGATACCGATCACCAGCAAAAGCAAGCCCCATTTGATGACGCCCTTTACAAAGCGAATCACAAACAGGATCATCATGGAGCCAATCAGCCAAGTGATGGCCGAATGTGAGAAGAAAGCTTGAACAGCTTCCTTATTGTCCCCGAAAAATTGACGGACTCCCTCAGGAGCATAGTTTTCCCAAGCCTGTTGAATGCCTAATTCATGGGAAATTGCTTGACCTTTTTGGGATATCCAAAGAAAGATTCCAGAGTTAAACACAAAGAGTGCCACTTGTTCTGGAAAGGTTCGAATAAGATACAGTATGCGTTTGATCATCCTTACTCCTTGTATAGTTGACGAACAGCCTCAATGTCCCTCGCTTGGATGCTATAAAAGGAACCAGCTGACTGCATGACAGACTCTTCTTCATTATGGTCCAAACCAATGGCATGGCCCAGTTCATGCTCAGCTGTATTCACAATCCGTTGATGGGAATAATTGTACTGCTTATTTAATAGGTAATAGCGATTCAAACGAACAATCACCCGTTTGAAACGATTGGTTAAAACATTGGTCTGGGTTTCTGCTTCACCTGCTGCAGAAACCGTACTATCATCCATCTCTGTCAAGAGGATATCTGCCTCTTCTTCACTGGTGACAAGCTGGAAAGTGAAGGCTCCCTGTCTGATTCCAAGACTCAAGTGCTTCCTCATAGGCACGGGTAAAGGTCTCATCCATCTCAGGATTTAGATAAACTTTTGCAGTCGCCTGATCCCACCTTGCTCCTGTAGAGGTATGGCCGTCTGTTGCTAAGTCTTCTTGAGCAGATGGACTTCCCTGACCTAGTAGAGGACTATCTCGATGAAAGTAAGCATCTACCTGGGTGACAACCGTTTGGGCTGCGCGACTGACCCCATCTATTCCGCTACCGGTTTTGCCACTAAAGAATAGAACACCAACCAGCAAAGCAAAACTGAGGGTTAGAGTCCAAAACAAGCCCCAAACAAGGCTCCAAATGGCCCGTATTAGAAAACGAATCATGCCTATAATGGTTCTCACAAGCTCCTCCTTTCCTTAGGAAGACCTCTGTTTAGGTCTAGAAGACGATAATATACCTTACTTTTCTTAAAATAAACTAAAGATTGAAGTCATGAAAAGAAAAAGATCCAGTTGACAGCAAAGCCAACCGAATCCTTTTCATCCTGCTTCTTCTTTTATCTTTAGCTTAGCGATGCACTGTTACTTTTCCAGTACGATAATCCAAACTAATCCCACTCTGGACATTTGGGACAAAAGACATTAAACTCTAGACTGCCATCACTCGATTTTGCTTCAATCTGACTGCCAACTGGTACCAAATCTTCATCCGATGCATAGTAGAGTGTCACCCGATAACGGACCCGTTTATTTTTATCTAAGGGCCTTGCGAACAAGGGTTTCATAGTAATTTTGTCCCGTCGAAAAACTATCACGCGCTTGATTGGCCCAAGCTGTTTGAACCGCAATATTTTTAGGATTCGTCATCGAGGCATCAAACCCATCTAAGTTGCCAATCAAGGCATAGCCTAGAAGATGTCCCCTATCAACCGCATGGTCATATTCCCCAGCTAAATTGGTTACTTGGTGCCAGCCAGCGGGAGCCCAATCTATGTCCGTCTGTTCTCTCTTTTGGTATTGACGAGTCGCCTTGGTCATCAAAGCGTTGGCAACTGTTGGGATCTCTCGTCCTTTTACAGTCTTTGTCTTGGTATCTGCATAAGGGAGACTAGTAACATCCGCATCCAGATTGGTTTTATTCTGATTTATGATGAAAGCTCCTGCTTCATTCCATTGAATGTTCTTTCCTAGTTTAGCTCGAACACCATCTGTCAGAACACTCTCCGCTAGTTCCTTACTCGGTGTTGCTTCTTGACTCGAAGTGACAACCGTTTGAACCTGAGAGTGACTAGCGACTGGCTGGGGTTGACTAAAATAATACCCGCCGATCGAGAGAGCTGCAGCTACCACCAAACCTAGCTAGGTTTGTCCCGATTTTTTCATTTTAAGTGCTTTTTGTTGCTTGTTTGCCACACTGGTTTCCTCTGTTTCTACTGAATGGGAAAGAGCCTGGGATCACGATCTCAAGCTCCTCTTCTTTGATAAATAGTTACTTACCTGTAAATTTCTGAAGTATTTCCTTCCATGTATCTGGAGAGAGAATGGACCAAGGATCCTTTCCATTGCCAATGACACCATATCCAATGACCAAGCCAAGAGCAAAGACAATCACTAAGATCGTAAGAACCAATAGGACGATTCCCCAATTGTTTTCCGATTGCTTTTAATTTAGTTTTCATCATCATCTTCCTTCACACGACGTACATCTGCTCCAAGAGCCACCAATTTCTCATGGAATTTAAAATATCCACGGTCAAGGTGGGTTAACCTGCTCACTTTGGTTTCTCCCTCAGCCACAAGCCCCATTAAAATCAAGGTTGCACTAGCACGCAAGTCTGTCGACATCACTTCAGCCCCTTGTAAGCTAGCTCCACCTTGGATGCGGGCTGTATCTCTCATAATGTCTGAGTGTAAGCCCATCCGACGCATCTCTTCCAAATGTTGGAAACGATTTTCAAATACTGTTTCAATCATAGTCGATTCACCAGAAGCCATGGCCATCAAAGCAGTAAATTGAGCCTGCATATCTGTAGGGAAGCCCGGATAAGGTAAAGTTTTCACCGTCACTGGTTTCAGTTTAGAAACATCTGAGCGAATGCGAATACCATTCTCTTCTTCCGTTACCTCAACACCCATTTCTTGCATCTTAGAAAGAAGAGGACGGTTGTGTTCCCAAATCGCATCCTCGATTAAAACGTCTCCACCTGTCATGGCTGCACCAACCATGAAGGTTCCTGCCTCAATTCGGTCTTGAACAACATTGTGAACTGCTCCATGCAAAGCGATCCACCCCAACAATTGTCAAGGTTTCTGTACCTGCTCCACGTACCTTAGCACCCATCTTATTCAAAAGAGAGGCCAAATCCACGATTTCAGGTTCGCGGGCCGCGTTTTCGATAACCGTTGTTCCATCTGCTAAAGTTGCTGCCATCATGATATTTTGGGTGGCACCTACGGATGGGAAAATCCATGTAGATATGAGCCCCATGAAGACGATCTGCTTTTGCCTCAATATAGCCTGCAGTTTGGGTGATTTTCGCTCCCCATTGCTTCCAAGCCCTTCAAGTGCAAATCGATTGGACGACTACCAATGGTACAGCCACCCTGGCATAGAAACTTTGGCATGACCATTCCGAGCCAAGACAGGGACCTAAAACGACGATCGAAGCTCGCATCTTGCTGACATATTTGTAAGGCGCTTCTTCTGTTAATGGTTGAGTCGCATCAACGACTACTGTATTGGTTTCTTCATCAAACGTAACTTGAGTGTTCAAGCCACGAACGACATTATTCATTGTAAAGACATCAGATAAAACAGGAACATTGGTCAAAGGTCGTTGTTCCTTCACTGGCCAAAACAGTTGCTGCTAAAAGAGGAAGGACTGCATTCTTTGCTCCTTCGATTTTCACAGTTCCAACTAGGCGATTTTGACCACCATTTACAATAATTTTGTCCATACTCGTTATTACTCCATTTCATTCAGTCACGACTACTATCATACCATAAATTCATTCAAAAAAGAATCTAAAAGTTCCCGTTAAACAACTGCCGACTGAATTCATAAATACTGATAAAGAAGCTACTAGTCAAATAGCCTAAACTAATGCTGATCAATAGAAATAAGAAGCCGAATTTTTTTCACAGCTGTTTCGGCGCTTTACCTTTAAAAAACGCTCCCACTGAACCACCGTTGAAAGAAGGTGGTAGGCAAAGAAAATAAACAATAAGTGACTGCAAAAAGTAAAAATCATTTGAATCATACCTCTATTATACCATAAGAAAAAGTTTCCTTTCATATTCTTTAGATTCGAAAAAAAGAAGTCGATTCAATCAACTTCTTTTTCTATTTATAATCGATTTCCGACATTAATCCGGTTAATAGCGCGTTGAAGGGCAATTTTTGCACGACGCTCCATATCAACAGAATGTTGATCTTTGGCTTCTTCAAGGGCTTTTTCAGCACGCATTTTTGCACGCTCAGCCCGGCTAATATCAATGTCTCGAGCGCGTTCCGCCGAATCCGCTACGATGGTAATGACATTATCTGCCACTTCGATAATCCCACCATTCACGGCGATCCAATCAATGTGTTTTTCGTCATCGACCCGACGGACCTTGACTTGGTCTACAGCCAAAACCGCAATGGTATTGATATGACGAGGTAAAATCCCTAATTCACCATCAATTGTCTTGACAGATACAAATGCCGCATGATGATCATAAACCAGTCCATCCGGTGTAACGATTTGGACGTTCATTTGACTCATCTTTCACCTCTTCTTAGAATCCCATTTTTTCAGCTTTTGCAATCACATCTTCGATCGAACCGACACCACGGAAGGCATCCTCAGGCAAGTGGTCGTGTTTCCCATCCAAAATTTCCTTAAAACCACGTACAGTTTCTGCAACCGGCACATAAGAACCTGGTTGACCTGTAAATTGTTCCGCCACGTTAAAGTTTTGAGACAAGAAGAATTGGATCCGACGGGCACGAGCCACCAAGGTCTTTTCATCATCAGACAATTCATCCATCCCCAAGATGGCAATGATATCTTGCAGCTCATGGTAGCGTTGAAGGACGCGTTTGACCTCAGAAGCCACTGCATAGTGCTCTTCTCCGACGATGTCTGGAGAAAGGGCACGAGAGCTAGATGCCAATGGGTCCACGGCAGGGTAGATCCCCAATTGTACCAATTTACGCTCCAAGTTGGTGGTTGAGTCCAAATGGGCGAAGGCTGTTGCTGGGGCAGGGTCTGTATAGTCATCGGCTGGCACGTAGATGGCCTGGATCGATGTAACAGAACCTTTCTTGGTTGAGGTAATCCGTTCTTGCAATTGTCCCATTTCAGTTGCCAAAGTCGGTTGGTAACCCAACGGCTGATGGCATCCGTCCCAAAAGGGCTGATACTTCTGAACCGGCTTGGGTGAAACGGAAGATATTGTCGATAAACAAGAGAACATCTTGACCCTTCTACATCACGGAAGTATTCCGCAATGGTCAAACCAGTAAGAGCTACACGCATCCGTGCTCCTGGTGGTTCGTTCATCTGTCCAAAGACCATGGCTGTTTTTTCGATAACGCCAGATTCCTTCATTTCCCAGTAAAGGTCATTCCCTTCACGGGTTCGTTCTCCAACTCCCTGTAAATACAGAGATCCCACCGTGCTCTTGAGCAATATTGTGGATCAATTCTTGAATCAAGACGGTCTTTCCAACTCCGGCACCGCCGAAGAGTCCAACCTTCCCACCTTTCAGGTAAGGGGCCAAGAGGTCAATGACCTTGATCCCTGTTTCAAGAATTTCTTCTGAAGTAGAAAGCTCATCAAAGGATGGAGCTTTTTATGAATGGATTCACGAGGAGCATCTTCTGGAAATGCTTCTTCCAAGTCAATGGTATCTCCCAAGACGTTAAAGACCCGTCCAAGAGTTTCTTTTCCGACAGGTACAGAGATTGGACGACCAGTGTCCAATACTTCCATCCCACGAGTCAAGCCATCTGTTGATTCCATGGCAATGGTGCGAACGACACCATCCCCAAGTTCAAGAGCTACTTCAAGAACGACTTTTGATTTTTGTTGGTCATTTTTATAGACTACAAGCGCATTATTTATCTCAGGGAGTTTATCACCCGCAGCAAAAGCTACGTCAACGACAGGACCTACAACCTGAGAAATTTTGCCTAAACTCATGTCATTCTCCTATTCTATTAAGTTTCTAAGCTTGTTAATAACTGCGATCAAGCTTATTTTTTTATTGTTAAAATGTGCATCGAATCAACTACTCAAGCGCACTCGCTCCTGCAACAATTTCCGTAATTTCTTGCGTAATGGTTGCCTGACGAGCTCGGTTGTATTGAATGGTCAATTCATCAATTACCTTCTTGGCATTGTCTGTTGCTGTTTGCATGGCCATCATACCGGCAGCATTTTCAGCTGTTTTGGCATCAATGATAGCTCCATAAATCATACTTTCAGCAAACTGTGGAAGCAATTGATCCAAAATCGCATCTCGGTCTGATTCCAACTCCAAATTCAAGATATAATCTTCATCTGCTTCATTGGGGTCCAAGTCAATGATCGGAAGCATTTGCTCTACCCGCAATTGACTGGTCAAACTATTGACGTGGTGATTATAACAGACATACAATTCATCAAACAGTTCATTTTGATACATTTGGACTGTCTTGTTGATGATCTTCCGCACTTCATCAAAGCTTGGTTGATCCGCTAGGCCACGTAGTTCATAAACTGGCTGAATGCCTCTTGCTCTAAAGAAATCTGCCCCAATACTTCCAATACAGATGACTTCAAAATCCTCACCCGTTGGATGGTATTCTTCCTTCAATTCCATGACTGACTTGAGGATAGAGGCGTTGTAGCCTCCCACTAGTCCACGGTCAGAAGTGATAACAATATAAGCAGACTTTTTGACAGGACGACTCTTTAAAAATGGATGGTACTTAGCATTCTCAGCCTCATGTCCATGTAAGAGGTCTGTCAATAGTTTACGAACCTTAGATGCGTAAATTTGGAAGTCCTTGGCAGCTTGCTCAGACTTCCCAAGTTTGGCAGCAGATACCATCTGCATAGCATTCGTAATTTGACTGGTATTCTTTGTCGATGCAATTTTATTTTTGATATCATTTAAAGAAACTGCCATCTGCCACTCCTATTTCTATTTGAAACTTGATTGGTTGACAAAGTCAGTAATCACTGCATCCATTGTTTCTTCACTTGGAAGATCTTTGGTCGTACGAATGGTTTCAAAGATTTCTGCATGATGTGCTTCTACAAAGGCAAACAATTCCTCTTCAAAGCGAAGGATATCATCAACTGGTACACTATCCAAGAACCCATGTGTCAAAGCATACAAGATCACCACCTGTTTTTCGACAGTTAATGGTTCATGGACCGGTTGCTTCAAGACTTCTACAGTCCGGCGACCACGGTTCAACTTGGCTTGAGTAGCAGCATCCAAGTCACTACCAAACTTGGTGAAGGCTTCCAACTCACGGTAGGAAGCGAGGTCAATACGGAGAGTCCCCGCAACCTTCTTCATAGCCTTGATTTGAGCTGATCCACCAACCCGTGACACAGAGGATCCCGCATCGATGGCTGGACGAATTCCTGAGTTAAAGAGGCTATCTTGCAAGAAGATTTGGCCATCCGTAATCGAAATCACGTTAGTCGCGATATAAGCGGAAATATCTCCTGCTTGTGTTTCAATAATTGGAAGCGCAGTGATGGAACCACCACCTAATTCATCTGATACTTTCGCAGAACGTTCCAATAAACGACTGTGAAGGTAGAAGACATCCCCTGGGAAGGCTTCACGTCCTGGCGGACGACGAAGAAGAAGGGACAATTCACGGTAAGCAACGGCTTGTTTTGACAAATCATCATAGACAATCAAAACGTGTTTGCCATTGTACATGAACTCTTCGGCCATCGCAACCCCTGCATAAGGTGCAAGGAATAACAATGGAGACGGTTGTGAGGCTGATGCCGTTACCACAATGGTGTAATCCATGGCTCCATACTTACGAAGTGTTTCTACTTGTGTCCGAACCGTTGATTCTTTTTGTCCAATTGCGACATAGATACAGATCATGTCTTGATCCTTTTGGTTCAAGATGGTATCGATGGCAATAGAGGTTTTCCCTGTTTGACGGTCTCCGATGATCAATTCCCGTTGGCCTCGTCCAATTGGAACGAGGGCATCAATGGCTTTCAACCCAGTTTGTAGAGGCTCTGAGACAGATTTCCGTTGCATAACACCAGGAGCTGGTGTTTCAACTGGACGGAATTTATCTGTCACGATTTCTCCCAAGCCATCCACTGGCTGACCGAGAGGATTGACAACCCGACCGATTAAGGCATCCCCAGCAGGGACTTCCATGATTTTACCAGTCCGACGGATCGAGTCTCCTTCACGAATATCCGTAAAGTCTCCGAGGATGATAATCCCGACATCTGTCGTTTCCAAGTTTTGCGCCATTCCGTATGAGCCGTTTTCAAAGATCAACAACTCACCACTCATTGCATTTTCAAGGCCATGAGCACGCGCAATCCCATCACCAATATAGGTAACGACTCCGGTCTCTGTGACGTCAAAATTTGGCTGGAAATTTTCAATTTGTTGCTTAATTAAAGCGCTGATTTCTTGTGCGTTAATCGCCAAAATTCACACCACTTTCTATTTCAAATTTGCTTTTATGACTTGCAATTGACGTTTTAGACTGGTATCAAGCGTCTTGTGATTTGCTGAAACCACAAAACCACCAATCAAATCTGGATCCAATGTTTTCTTTCAGAGAACGAACTTGGATACCAAATTTCTTTTCAATAATAGGGATCAACTTTTCTTTTTGAGCCTGATCGAGTCCTGCAACCGAAGATACGGTTACTTCGAAACAGTTGCTCACCTGTTGAATTTGCTCCATACTAACTCTGACAATATCATAAAATAAGGCTTCACGATGATTGAGAATAACCACTTCAATCAAATGGTCTAGTAATGCTGAATCCGAGTTTTGGAAAAGTCGCAGACTCTTCGCCTTCTCTTCATCCTCTACACCGATATGAGCTAAAAATGCAGCAAGGCCTGTTTCCTCAAAAACAGCCTTTATTTGACTTAATTTTTCATAAACGTCATCTTGCTGATTTTTTTCAAATACCAATTGAACAAAAGGCTGGGAATATTTCTCAATTACCATTAATTGCTTTTTGTCCATTAGGCATCTCCTAATTCATTTCAGGTAGCGATCGATCAGTTGGCGATGGCCTTCAGAGTCCAACTGTTGGCTTAGCAATCTACCTGCTAAGTTAACGGTTAGATCTGCGACATCCCCCTTGATACTGTTCATCGCTTCTTCTTTATTTTGCGAAATTTCTAATTGCGCTTTTTCTTTCAAGCGAAGAGCTTCTTGGTTAGCTTCACTGAGAATATGAGCCTTATTTTTTTCGGCTGTTTCCTTAGCCGTTTCAAGAATCGTTGTAGCTTCTTGACGACTACCTGCCAACTCTGCTTCGCGTTTTGCAGCTAGTTCCTCAGCCTTTTTACGGGCCGCCTCTGCTTCGTCAATATCGTTGGTGATTTTTTCAGCACGCGCATCCAAAATACTAGTAATATTGCCCCAAGCAAATTTCTTTACTAAAAAGATTAATAAGAGGAAGGAACCAGCGATCAGTATAAAGTCACCAATAATGGTACCAATTGTTAAATCCATCTTCTACTCCTCTACTTACTCTTCCTCACCGTTTATTTTTTTACCTATGTACATGGATGACAACATGGTAAATACATAGGCCTGGATACATGAAATGAAAATCGAAAAGGCTGTCCATAACATGCTTCCGATAAAGGCTGCTGGATACCAATAAAAGGCTTGTTGAGACAAGGCTAAGAGCAAGCCTGCCAATACTTCACCGGCAAAAATATTCCCGTAGATCCGAATTGCTAAGGAAGCAAAATTGGTCACCTCTTCTAGGAGGTTCATTGGGGTCATAAAACCTGGTGTTGCAAAAGCCTTCAAATATTCCTTAAAGCCTCGACGACGAACCCCTTCTATATGTGCGATCAAGGTGATCATAAAGGAGAGAGATAAGTCATAGCCGAGGTTAGCCGTTGGGGAAGTCCACAAGTTATAACCATTTGTTGTTTGAACTTTTGCCATTAAGCCAATATTATTGGCTACCAAAATAAATATAAAAAGAGAAAACAAGAATAAAGAATAATTCTTCATATAATGCTCTCCAATGTTTCCCTTGGTAAAACTAATGACAAAATCATAGATCATCTCAAGAGCATTTTGTTTGCCCTTGGGACGGAGGGTCATTTTGCGACTTGCCCAATAGACAAAAGCAAAGACCATCAAAACAGTTACAAGAGACATGGCAAGTAGGGTCAAATCAAAGGATACTGGTCCAATATTTAAGGTTGGATTCACACTTTCTTCCATGGTTTGACACCTCTTTTCCTAAATAGAGTGGTCTATTTAATGATAAATGCCATCGCCAAGGTTATAAAGAAGGTACCTTCTACAAAGGCAATCCCAAGGATCAAAAGGCTACGTAATTGACCGATAATCTCTGGTTGACGAGAAGCAGCTTTGAAAAGATTACTCATAATCAATCCTTCAGCAATGGACACGCCGAAGCAGGCAAAACAAAGACCTAAAAATGTTAAATTCATGATGAATTCTCCTTAAATAAATTTTACTCCCTTAGTTTACTCCTAAAAAATATAATAGTCAAATGTTTGCTCAGAAAGAAAACGTTTTACAGCAATTCTGTCACCACTTTTAAAATTTCCTCTTGCCACTAGCGTTTCAAAAGATTCTCATTATCTTTAGACACTTTGTCTATTTTTGTATTTCAAACAAATTTATATTATTTTTATCAGAAGAGGAAGCATTATTACCAAGGATAGAAAAAACTCACCTGACGAGCAGATGAGCATTTTCTTCCTATTTAAAAATAGAGGTTTTGAAACTGTCTGTTTGTTGTAGCAATTTCTTAAAGACTTTTTCTTTCAGTGAAACAGTATTGTCAAATTTGACAGAACCGTTACTTAGAGTAGCCTTATCTTTATCCACTGCTTCAGCAAATGCACGTTTCAAGTCTTCATAGCTATTGTAGGTTTTACCATCGATGTCAATAGCCTGAATTCCATTTTTGGCACTTGTCACAACTTCATTGAAGTAAGCTTTCTTCCAATCTTCAAGATTGTTAAATTTTCCTTCAGATATCTTGTTAATGATGAAGTCATCACCTAGTGTATCTTTACCAGCTTTTTTAGATTCAGCTTTTAGCATGTTAGAAGCATAGTTTAGGAAGCCTTTTTCGTAGCCATAGTAACCCCAGATTCTGAAGGTGTTGTGTTTGAAGGACATAGCGCCAGGAGCACCTTCACTGGTATTTCCGCCATAGATACCTGTCATCATTGGTACGGTCACATAGGCTGAACCAAAGTCAGATGGATTATATACTCCATTTCCAGGACCACGGTTGGTCATGAAGTTGTTTGTAACTAAGTCATCAACTGTACGCAAAGGAATAGTCTTTTCATCATCACTTAAAGGTCGAACCTTATCGAATTGATTCTTGGTATTATTTCCTCGGTACTGCTTGTCTACTTTCTTGAACCAAGCGTTGTTTAAATCTTGATTTTCTTTATTGAGGACAGCTTCTCCTTCAAGATAATCCAGAAGCATAAGAGTGTCATTGTAGCCCTTCATGTACCGATCAATTTCGTCACGTGATTTAAGGTCATTTGGATTGGTGTTATACCATTGATTTCCATCATTTGGACGTTCATAAGCCATGTTGAGACCTAGGGCTTTGTATTCCCCATTTGGATTGGATACTGACGGAGTTTGTAACATTCCTTGAGCAAAGGCTTCAAGATCTGTTCCTTCACGGTGTCTTGAGCCACCCAAGTAGACCATACGGTCATTGACGTGCGTCGTTTCGTGGGTAAAGGCAGATACCCCAAAATCACTAATCATATCCGTCACCATAAAGAAGACAGAATCATCTTTATATGGATTTCCATAAACGCGAGCTACAGCTCCCATGCGCCAATCAGTCGCATGGTAACGGTCGGTAGGTCCATACAATTCACGGATTGGAGCCACATCTTTACCACTGTTAGTATGGCCATAACGATCTGTACTAATGCCCTTGTAGTTTTGGTTATCAAGAACAGGGGTCGGCACCATATTATTGCTCTTCAAGAGTTGATTGCGAACCTTATCCGTTGCCAGACGTGACCAAAAATCTAGGTAATTCTGTTGTCCTTTCGCAACCTTATCGATTTCAGCTTTGAAGGCATTCCGCTCTGCTTCCGTGTTCTTACCATATTTCTCGAAGGAACTATAGGCCATGGTGTTATAGGTTGAAATCAAGAACATATGGGCATCTTTTAAGTTCAAGAGTGGCAAGATCATTTTACCGTGAACATCATTGTTTAAGCCCTCATAGGCTCTATGCTTAGCAGATGCGAATGCTGGATTGGTTGTCTCAGGCTCGACAATATAGACATTGTCTTTGGTTGCTTTGATGAACCAATCGTTCAAGTCTGTCTCTTTTGTGAAGAGTTCCATGTTGTATTGCAAGAAATCATTGAGATTTCCAGAGCGAGTATGCTTAGCAACTACTTCTCGGAAAGCATCATGGGTACGAGTCCCTTTGATGTAGTCTTCTTTTGAACCAATTTCGATCAAGCGGTCTAAAACATCGACATTCTTCCCATAGAAGTCTGGCTTGAACAACATGAGTTGCTTAAGATTGACATCATCAAACTTCACTCCATAATAGCGGTTGAGGTAAGAGAGACCCAAAAGAACAGCGGCCTTGTTGTCATCAACTTTCTTGATAAGAGCACGTTTGGCAGCCTCATCCGTGTTTAATTGATGGTCTTGGTTTTCAACCAGTTGTTTGACAAAGTGAGTCAGATTGTCCTTGACTTCTTGGAAACTTTCTTCGAGGTAAAGGTTCTTAATAGCATTGACTTTGTTTGGCCCTGTTCGACCAAGATGTGTGTAGATAGGATCTGATTGTAATTCTACAGGACTTAATTTCCCTACGATGGCACCAATGAGATCACTACGGTCTTTGTCCACCATATTCGGCGTGTAGACTACTTCACCGAGTTCCGCTACACTGTACTCTTTGACTTGTTTGACCTTGGACTCTTTCGGTGAAATGCTGAAGACATCTTTGGTCTTATCTGCATAGTGGATCATAATATGATCAGCATCAGCTAATTCCGTCACAAAGGTATTGCCTTTCATAGCAGTTACAGACAATACTTCTTTAGTCAAGAGAGGACTGACTGCAGCTAATTTATTACCTTGGTCTACAATCCACTCATTATTATAGAAAGGTTGAAGTTTTGCAATATTACGGTAAGCTAGCTCACGAGTTGCATCATAACTATCAATTGCTTTGTACTGATCGTCTTTGTTTAGACTGTTATTAAGCTTGTCTTCAATTGGTTTGCTGCTAGTAAATTTATCAGCAGTGATTCCCATTGCTACAATTTTCTGCTCAGCTTCTGCCAGTGAGATACTTGGAATTTTACGTGAATTGTTAAAGGATTTCTTACCTTCACTCACGCCATCAACACTATAATTACGTTTGGTTCTTGAATAGGTGAAGTAATCGTCAGCATCAATATCTGAGTGACCAAATACCATCTCACCTGTTTTGACTTTCATCATAGTGATGTTGTCTTCAATAGTACCCAAGGCCCAGTTGGTACCCAGCAATCCACCAGATTGAACAGCTTCTTTCAGTTCGATCGAACCTTTAGCAACTGAATTTCTAAGGACTCCTTCTTTACCGACCGTGTAGTTATTAGCACCATTTTGAGATGAATAGACTAGACCTGCAGCTTTTGCTTTATTACCAGTCATTTCAGCATCAACGTAAGCTTTTTCAACAACACCCTTCCAGTTTTCACCAAGAATACCAGCTAAATAGCCTCCTCTATTGCCTGCAGCGTGAAGTTTACCAATAAAGGCAACATTACTTACTTTTCCACTACCATCAATTTTATTGATAATACCAGCTACATCATTATTACCGACAACACTTCCTGTTACTTTGACATTCTCGATAGTTGCATTGTTTTTGATGACATTGGCAATTGGAGCTACTCGATCAACTCCAGGCATATCAATATTTACATTTTCTAGTAAGAGATCCTTGACAGATCCACCTTCAATGTTTCCAAATAATGGTCTAGTGATATTATGAATGGCAAATTTATTGCCATCAGTACTTCCCAATGAACCTTTAAAGGCATTGGTTACATAAGATTTGCCAGCAGCTGGTACATTATTAGCATTCATATTGCTACCAAGTTTAAATGTACCAGTCGGATTGGCTTGCATAGCTTTTACAAGTTCATTAAAGTCGTAGTAAACATCACCTTCGTGAGCTTTTGGCTTAGGTAAATAGTGTACATACTCTTCAGTGAAACGATTCTCTGCAGTACGTTGAATCAAATCAGGTGCCTTAGCAGTTACTTTGTATAGTTTATTTCCACCTACAGTAACTTCTTCGATTTTATCAACAGCTAGTTTCGTAACCTTGTTATCGTAAGTCGTAACTTTTAAGTAGTAAGGCTTAACATTCGATGGTGTCTCCGACAAGAGGCTACGATCAGTCTCAAGGCCTTGGTCATCCACGCTAATCAGACTGGTTTCCTTGATGTTTTTGACTTCAACTTTTTTAAGGTCAAGTCTTAGCGGTTCTTCCTTAAGAACTTCTTCTTCATCCCCATTTCCACGGTCATAGACCATGGTCGTTGCGAGCGTATAATCCTTGTAGTAGTCCAAGTCCGCTAAGGCAGCTGCTAAGTCCGTCTCTGAAAGGTCAAACGTTTTAACCACTTGATCACCCTTCTTCAATACAGCCTGGATAGACTTGATGGTCACACCGTCTGGTTTGTCCAAACGATAAGTAGCTTTAGCACTACGCTTCAATTCTTCCTTCTCGACCTGGGTCAAGGTTAAGGTTGGCTTTTCAAGTTCTTTAGTCCCTTTTTGAATGATCTGATCTTGCGCTTGTTCTACCACTTCTTCGGAAATCGTAGGAGCATCCGCCGTTTTAACTCCCTTGATGGTCTTGTAAACCTTGGTGATTTTCTTCTTCCCATTCTTACCGGCTTGAGAAACCCTTTCAGTTCCTTTTAGCAAGGTGCCATCTTGTTCGGTTACCGTCTTAAATGGAATCTCCTCAAAAGCAACTTCCTCTGTTTGGCCTTCAATCGCCTTACTTCCACGACTGATTCTTTCTGTCACAGGAGCTTTTACCGTTTTAGTTGTCGTGCTGAGGGGCTCGCCAATCTTCTCACCATTGACCGTCTTATAAACACGACGAATCTCCTGACTACCAGCCTCGCCTTTCTGAAGAAGGCTTTCTTCATCGGTGTAACGATTAGCATCCGTTACATACTCGGTTTCATATGGAAGGATTACCGTTTCTGTCTCCGTTACTGTCCCTTCCGTTACTTGATAGGTTGGGTTCTCCGGTTGAACAGGAGCTTCGCCGACATGACCTTCTTCTTGCGTTCCTTTGGCTTCCACCAGGCCTGTATAGGCTGGACTTTCTGGTTGAATGGGAGCTTCGCCGACATGGCCTTCTTCTTGCGTTCCCTTGGCTTCCACAACACCGGTATAGGCTGGAGTCTCTGGTTGAACAGGCGCTTCTCCTACATGACCTTCTTCTTGCGTTCCCTTAGCTTCAACCACACCGGTATAGGCTGGAGCTTCCGGTTGAATAGGAGCTTCACCGACATGACCTTCTTCCTGAGTTCCCTTAGCTGTGACTACTGGGGCAGGTTGTGGACTTGGTTGAACATCCTCCTTGGTCCCGACAGCAAGAATTTGTGAAACTGGTTCTTTAGTAACCTTGCTTTCAACTACCTTGCGAATTTCCTGACCATTTACCGTACTTACTTCTGTAAAAACAGTCTGTTCACCATTTTGTCCAGCTCTTAAAACTGCTGTTTGACCTTTTGCTAAAGTAGGATCTGCTTGTTCTACCGTTTCAAACGGAATAATTTCTGTTGAAACTTCAACGTTTGGCTTGTCCACTATAGGGAATGCAGGACCCTCTTCAGGTGTTACCTGAGATAGAGTCTTTCCTTCTATTGCAGGTTGGGATACTGGCTTCTCCTCCACTTTTACATGAGGTTCTTGGCCCGTAGCTCTTGGATCAACTGGACAACGCAGGTAGCCAACATAGTCATAGCCTTCAATCGGAATGACACCATTGACCACTTCTTTACTGCTTGCAATTGAAAGAGTTTGATTGTAGCTTGCTAATTCAATATTTTGCAAGGCTGCAGCATCAATGGATAAGAGTAGGCTTTGCCCCATGGAACCAATTAATAGGAGTCCCATTACTTTTTTACGATGTTTTTTGGACAGCAAAAGAACTGCTAAAGAGGCAGTCGCTATACTAAGGCCAGCAATCGCCAATTCGGTCGTCCCTGTTTGAGGTAGTAGCCCTTGACTAGGTGTTTTTTTCTTATAGACCAGATAAAAGGTATCTTCATTTTGATATTCTTCAGGAATTGCACGAATCACCTGAGCTTGTTCCTCAGGTGTCAACTCATTTTCCGTGACATACCCCATATGAACTGTCGCTTCTACCGTGAATTGATCAGCTTGTACAGAAGGCGCTCCTACTACACTCCCTGCAAAAAGAAGGGCTCCAATAGCAACCGGACCTACTCCGACGGATAATTTCCGAATCGAATACTTGGTAATCTTTTCAAAAGCTTGTCTTCTTTGTTTCATCCTATAATTTCCTACATAGTAATATTTGTAAATCATAGGAAGTCACATTTATTTTTGGAGAGGAATGACACTTCCCCTAAAACGCTTCCCGTGATTTTTTACCTTTATCTATCTTATCTTTTTTCGAATCTTTTAGCAACTCATTTTGCTCAGATTTCTTCCCTTTTTGCTTCCTATATGTAAGTAGCTCCTCTTCCTTTCTTAGCAACAAAAAAACTCCTAAAATGTACCGGCCCCAAGAGTCAGATTTTTCTGTCTAACTTTTGGGGTCAGTTCAAAATAGGCGTTTTTAGAGATTTATCTTACAAAGACTGATAGAGATCCGCATAGTGTTGACTAGCCGTATCCCAAGAGAAATCACGACTCATGGCTTCTCTTTGAAGACCGTACCAAGCATTCTTATCATGAGTATAGACTGTCAAAGCTTGATCGACAGCCCAGTTTAACCAATAACCAGATAGGTTGTTAAAGCTAAATCCAGTACCACTGCCATCGATGACATTATAGGCTTGCACTGTATCACGCAGTCCCCCTACCTCGTGAACCAATGGCAAGGTGCCGTAGCGCATAGCCATCATTTGAGAAAGTCCACATGGTTCAAATCGGCTTGGCATCAAGAAAACATCCGAAGCGGCATAGATTTCTTGCGCCAACTGCACGTCAAACATGATGTTAGCAGAAAGTTTATCTGGATAAGCTTGACCAAACCAAGCAAAGGCTTGCTCAAAGCCAGGATCTCCTGTACCCAAAAGAACGATTTGGATATCCTTTTGTAGAAGGTTGTGGAGTTCTTCAACCACCACGTCAAAGCCTTTTTGGCGGGTCAAACGAGAAACAATTCCAAACAAGGGAACATCATCACGTACCGAAAGTCCGACACGTTCCTGAAGAGCTCGCTTACTTGTTGCTTTCCCTGATAAATCATCTTGACTGAAATGATAGGTCAAGAGCGGGTCTGTTTCAGGATTGTAGAGGTCTGTATCGATTCCATTCACAATACCCGTTAATTTACCAGATTCCATCCGCAAGATTTGATCGAGTCCGCAACCATATTCAGCCGTCATGATTTCATAACCGTAACTTGGTGAAACAGTGGTCACACGATCAGCATAGAGGATCCCGGCCTTCATCCAGTTTAAGCAATCTTTCCACCGAAGAGTGCCATCCTCATAGCGCTCAAATCCAACTCCAAACAAATCCCACAACATTCCTGGGTCAAACTGACCTTGGAACTCCAGATTATGGATGGTCAAGACAGACTTAATACCATTGTAAGCTTGAATCCAACGGTACTTTTCCTTAAGAAGGAAAGGAATCATGGCGGTATGATAATCATGAACATGGATGATATCTGGAATAAAGTCTACTCGTTCCATCATTTCCAGCGTTGCCAATTGGAAATAGGCAAAGCGCTCCCCATCATCAAAATCTCCGTAGACATGTCCTCTAAAGAAATATTTCTGGTTATCAATAAAATAGAAAGTAACACCATCACGATAGATGCGTTTCACACCAACGTATTCACTTCTCCATCCAACTCTGGTCTCGAAGTGTAGCACATCTTCAACTTGGTCGCCAAATTTCGCCTCTACCATGTCATAGTAAGGGAGGACGACACGAACATCATGGCCTTTTTTAGCCAAGGATTTAGGGAGTGCCCCAATAACGTCTCCCAAGCCCCCCGTTTTTGAAAAAGGAGCTCCTTCAGCGGCAACAAACAATAATTTCATTATCCAATATCCTCTGTAATTACAGCACCTTTTTTAATCACAAGAGGTGCCTCTTTGGTTCCACGAATGGTAACGCCAGTTTCAACTACGACACCCTTGTCAAGAATCGCATGCTCTACGACTGCTCCCTCATGGACAACAACACCTGGGAACAAGAGACTGCTACGAATTTCTGCCCCCTTATGGAGATGAACCCGACGAGAGATGACAGAATCATGTACCAAAGCTTCGACAATGCTTCCTGAGGCAAATTGCGAATTCTTAATTTGCGAACCAGTCGCATAGTAAGTTGGCTCTTCATTTTTCACCTTGGTATAAACTTTTTGATTTGGTGAGAAGAGTGACATGAATTTCTGAGTTTCCAACATGTCAAGATTAGCGCGGTAATATGACTCAACAGAGTGAATATTGGCAATATAGCCAGTGTATTCAAAAGCGAATGCCCCATATTCAACCGCTAAATCACGTAAGATATAACGCAGTTTTTCTGGATGTTCCTTATGAACTTCTTGCTCCAATTTTTCAATCAACCAAGGAGTATCCACAATAAAGATGTCGGTCGACATATTGTAAAGTGCTTCAGGATCTTGGCCTTCAAACAATTTTTGACCAGTCACATGGTCTGTCTCATCAATATCCAAGATTGCATTTACTTCTGAGATATCCCGTTGATGCATCTTTTTGTAAACTACTGTAATAGGTGCATCAATGGTATTATGCAAATGGAAAACCTGGTTCAAATCAATATTCACCAAGACGTCACAGTTCAGAGCGACTGTCTGGTTTGAACCAGAGCGTTTCAAATAGGTCAAGAGTTGCTCGTAGTATTCTTTGCCAACGTTTGAACTTTCTACTGGAGTGTTGTAGATACCGAGATAGTAGTGACTCAAGAGGGTTGACAAGCCCCACTCACGACCAGAGCGAATATGGTCAAAGACAGAACTGATATTTTCTTGCTGGAAGATACCAAATACACTACGAATTCCCGCATTAGCGAGGCTAGAAAGCGGGAAGTCGATCAAGCGATATTTTCCATCAAATGGCAGACTGGCAACAGGACGATGATCTGTCAATGATGACATATCATGGAAGCCTACTGTGTTTCCTAAAATGGCTGAATACTTATCAATCTTCATCTGTTGCTACCCCCACTTTTTCGTTATATCCAACGACTTGTACTTCTTCCGTTCCATCGATGACAACACCTTCTGAAACAACTGCTCCTTCACCGATAATAGCACGTTTAATCACAGCACCTTGACCGATAATGGCACCACTCATGACGACAGAATCTTCAACGACTGCACCTTTACGAACTTGTGCTTCCGTAGACAGGATAGAACGTTTTACTGTTCCGTCTACCAAGCATCCATCCACTACCAAGGAATCTTCAATTTGGGCATGTTCGCCAAGGAATTTGGTGGTGAAATCAAGTTACGAGAATAGATCTTCCAGTGACGATCCCGGCTGTCCAAGGCATTGTTTGGATCAATGTATTCCATATTCGCTTCCCAGAGAGATTCAATAGTTCCCACGTCTTTCCAATAGCCATTGAATTCATAAGCATAGACACTTTCTCCAGATTCAAGGTAAGTTGGAATAACGTTTTTACCGAAGTCAGACATATCGATGTCACTCTTCTCTGCAGCCACTAGCATGTTGCGAAGACGAGACCAGTCAAAGATATAAATTCCCATAGAAGCTTTTGTTGATTTTGGCTCTGCAGGTTTTTCTTCAAATTCGACAATTCGATTGTTGGCATCCGTATTCATAATTCCGAAACGGCTAGCTTCTTTTAAAGGTACATCTAATACAGCTACTGTAAGGCTGGCATTGTGATCTTTGTGAGACTGAAGCATGTCGTCATAGTCCATCTTGTAGATATGGTCTCCAGAAAGGATCAACACATACTCTGGATTGATGCTATCGATGTAGTCGATATTTTGGAAAATCGCATGACTTGTTCCTTCAAACCAACGATTTCCTTCACTTGCAGAATAAGGTTGAAGGATAGAAACCCCAGTATTAATACCATCAAGACCCCAACTGGAACCATTTCCGATATGGTTGTTTAAGGCAAGCGGTTGATACTGAGTAATCACGCCAACATTGTGGATACCTGAGTTGGCACAGTTGGATAAGGCAAAGTCAATAATACGATAACGTCCACCAAATTGCACTGCAGGTTTGGCAATGCTTTGAGTGAGTTTTCCAAGGCGAGTTCCTTGCCCACCAGCAAGGATCAGAGCTAGCATTTCATTCTTCATTGATTACTCCTTTTTGGATTGACGAGACCTTCTTCCCACCTCTGAGGAGAGGCACTGTGGCCTCTTCTACAGACTTAGGAATGGGATCATAGACCGCGATCAGTAGATCACCAACAACTATTTTTTTGTTTTAGACACATTGGAACGAAGTTTTCGTTTCACTTTCCATACACTAGCTCCAAGAGCCGGTAAGGTGAAGGTCAAGGTTTGTGGATAATCTTTCCATAATCCCTCTTGAGTCTTCACTTCCTGGTTGTGCTCTTTCCAGACACCTCCCCATTTCTCTAATTCTGTATTCCAAACTTCTTCATAGACCCCAGCAACAGGGACGCCGACTGTAAAGTCCTTACGCTCTACTGGTGCCATATTAAAGATACATAGCAGATGATTTCCTTTTTTATCCTTACGAGTAAAGGTCAAGACACTTTGATCTCGGTTATCTGCATCAATAATCTCAATACCATCATAGCTATCATCAATTTCCCAGAGCATCTTGTTGTCTTTGTAGAATTGATTGAGCTGTGAAGTAAACTCTTGCATCTTGCGGTTCATGTCATCTTCTAGATTGGACCATTCTAGCTGTTCTTCAGACTTCCATTCTAAAAATTGGCCAAACTCTGAACCCATGAAGAGCAATTTCTTACCTGGGTGACAAATCTGATAGGTCAAAAGGTTTCGCAAGCCAGCAAACTGGTTGTAGCGATCTCCCCACATCTTATGCATGAGACTCTTCTTCCCGTGGACCACTTCATCGTGAGAAAATGGCAACAAGAAGTTTTCAGAGAAAGCATACATAAAGCTAAAGGTCACCAAGTTGAAATCAAATTTCCGATAAATAGGATCTTCCTCATAGAAGCGAAGGATATCATTCATCCAGCCCATATTCCACTTGTAGTCAAATCCTAAACCGCCATACTCTTCTGGACCAGTGATCTTGGTGCCAGATGAACTTTCCTCCGCTGCCATGATGACATCCGGATGTTCTGATTTAATCACAGCATTCATCCGCTTAAGGAAATGGATCCCCTCATAGTTGAGATTTCCACCATCGATATTTGGTGTCCATGGACCACTATCGTAGTCTAAGTAGAGCATGTTGCTGACCGCATCGACCCGGATTCCATCCAAATGATAAAACTCAATCCAGAATTTCACACTAGAAATAAGGAAGGATTGGACCTGGTTTTTCCCTAGGTCAAAATTCATTGCTCCCCAACCATAGTTGTGGGCACGATGATGGTCCTGGTATTCAAAGGTTGGTGTCCCATCATAATAGGCTAAGGCATCATCATTGATGGTAAAGTGACCCTGGTACCCAGTCCACAATCACCCCAATGTTATTCAAGTGACAGGCCTCAACGAAATCCTGAAACTCTTCCGGTGTTCCATAAGTATGCTCTAAAGCAAAGTAACCCATCAATTGATAGCCCCAACTTAGTCCAAGCGGGTGAGCCATCACCGGCATGAACTCCACGTGGGTATAGTTCATTTTTACCAAGTAAGGAATCAAGTCTTCCTTCAACTGAGCAAACGAATAAGGGCTTCCATCTTCGTTGCGTTTCCAAGAACCGGCATGAACTTCATAGATATTTACTGGACGAGATCTAAAGCCAAGTTTTCTCCGTCTAGCCATCCAGAGTCCATCTTTCCATTTCCTCTCTGGAATATCTGTAATGACCGCTCCTGTTCCTGGACGTTTTTCCATGCGAACTGCTAAAGGATCCACCTTCATCAAGCGGTGGCCATTTTGTCTTGTAACATGAAACTTATAGATATCGCCAACTTGAGGTGCAGTTGTAAAAACTTCCCAAACACCAGCTTCGTTTCTTACCATAGGAATTTCATTTTCTTCCCATTGGGTGAAATCACCTACCAGGTGTACTGCCTGAGCATTTGGAGCCCATACACGGAAACTATACCCTTCCACACCATCTACTTGCTCTTTATGAGCCCCTAGATAATGTTGAAGATGAAAGTTCTCTCCGGTTCCAAATGTATACAATGCTTGTTTCGTATCCATTCACTCACCTCTCTCGCTTTTATGTAAGCGCTTCCTATTAGTATTATTCTACTATAAATAGTTGAAATATTCAAGATTTTTTCTTGAATAATACGATGAAAATTTATGAAAAGAATTTGAAACTTTCATTGTTTCCCTGAAATTTCCTAAAATAGATTCATAATTGTTCAGTTTTCAAACTATCTTTCCAATATTATACTATAAAAATCATTGTAATTAAACCTATTTCCGATAATTTTTAGAAAATTTAGTTTTTTTGTTTTGATATAGTGACAACAACTCTATTTTTGTTCAGCTACTTCATTTATAAGACAAATAAAGTAGCAAAATAAAAAAGCTACCACCTCTTCCAAGGTGATAACTTTGTTATCAGATTTTTAAGATCAATTAGTCTACGTTCACGTATTCTTTAGAAAGTTCAAGCACTTCTTCCATAGTTGAACATTCAGTAAGAGCACGATTGGCGTATTCTTGCATCTTAGCTGTGTCAAGTTTCTTCATCAAGCTACGTGTACGAAGGACAGATGTAGCTGACATGGAGAAACTCATCCAAGCCCATTCCGACAAGAAGAGGAACAGCTGTTTGGTCACCAGCCATTTCACCACACATACCAGCCCATTTACCTTCAGCGTGAGCTGCTTTGATTACGTTGTTAATCAAACGAAGGATTGATGGGTTATATGGTTGGTAAAGGTATGAAACTTGTTCGTTCATACGGTCAGCAGCCATTGTGTATTGGATCAAGTCGTTTGTACCAATTGAGAAGAAGTCAACTTCTTTGGCAAATTGATCAGCCAACATCGCTGCTGCTGGAATTTCAATCATGATCCCTACTTCGATGTCGTCTGCAACGGCAACACCTTCAGCAAGCAATTTCGCTTTTTCTTCTTCCAGAATACCTTTAGCCGTACGGAACTCCGTCAACAAAGCAACCATTGGGAACATGATCCGCAATTTACCGTGAACAGATGCACGAAGCAAAGCACGCAATTGTGTACGGAACATTTGGTTACCTGTTTCAGAGATAGAGATACGCAACGCACGGTAACCCAAAAATGGGTTCATTTCTTTAGGAAGATCGAAGTAAGGAAGTTCTTTATCCCCACCGATATCCATTGTACGAACGACAACAGGTTTACCGTTCATTCCTTCAAGAACCGCTTTGTATGCTTCATATTGATCATCTTCAGTTGGGAAATCTTGAGAATCCATGTACAAGAATTCAGTACGATAGAGACCAACAGCTTCTGCACCATTTTCGTTCACACCTTCAACGTCTTTAGGTGTACCGATGTTAGCAGCCAACTCGAAGTGTTTGCCATCTGCAGTAACAGTTTTGGCATCTTTCAAAAGAGCCCATTCAGCTTTTTGTTTCGCGTAAGCTTCACCAGCTGCTTTAAAGGCTGCAATTTGTTCTTCACTTGGGTTGATGACCACTTCACCAGTGATTCCAGATACAGCCAACACATCACCATCTTTTACAAGATCTGTAATGTTGTTTGTACCAAGAACAGCTGCAATTTCAAGTGTACGCGCCATGATAGCTGAGTGACTTGTACGTCCACCAATGTTTGTAACAAAGGCTTTAACAAACTGTTTGTTTAATTGAGCGGTATCGGATGGAGTCAAGTCATGCGCAACCACGATTGCTTCTTCATTGATGGTTGCAGGGTTTGGCAATTTCTTACCAAGCAAGTTTGCAAGAACACGTTTGGTCACGTCGCGAATATCTGCTGCACGTTCTTGCATGTATGGGTTATCTTCCATTCCTTCAAAGATGGTGATAAACATGTCTGTGACTTCTTTTAAACCAGCCTCAGCATTCACCTTCTTCGTGCGAATTGTTTCCTTGATCTGACCAATCATTTCAGGGTCAGAAAGAACCATCATGTGAGCATCAAATACTTGTGCCGCTTCCTCACCAAGGCTCGCTACTGCATTCTCCCGAATAAGAGAAAGCTCGTTCTGTGAAGCTTCAAGAGCTGCATCCAAACGAGCTTCTTCTGCATTTGTATCTTCAACTGAGATTGTATCAAATGACAAGTCGGGTTGAACAAGTAGATATGCCTTAGCAACGGCAACACCATCAGATGCTGCAATTCCTTTAAGCATTTCTGTCATGTTTATGCCAATCCTTCTTTTTCCATTGTTTCAGCGATTGCTGCAAGAGCATCATCAGCGTCAGCACCTTCAGCTGAGATTACAACGTCAGCTCCTTGACCAACACCAAGGCTCATAACACCCATGATTGATTTCAAGTTAACTGATTTACCTTTGTATTCAAGAGTAATATCTGAAGCAAATTTGCTAGCTGTTTGAACCAACAAAGTTGCTGGACGTGCGTGGATACCTGTTTCTGCCACGATGTGGAAATCTTTAGAAGCCATAGTTTGACTCTCCTTTTAAAATTAGTTTTTGAGTTATCTGTGATAACCCTTACAATTTGCTATTATATCATCTTCTTCATTATTTTTCAAGATTTTTATCACACACTTACTGAAAATACTTACAGGAAGCACTCAATTTTTCTCTTCTTTTAAACTACTTTTTTTACTTTCTTCTATTAAATAAATTGAATTGCTTTCAGGGACACAGTATATAGAATTTTAGGAAAATGGTTCGAATTCCCTTGACTTAAAAAACCTATATTTTATCACGTTTTCCTCAATTTTCACTAATTCTTACAATACTACATATTGTGGTATCCTTCGATATAGTTAATTTATGTGCACAATATTTAGTTAAAACTCTTGACAAGGAAAAACCTTTTGTTTATACTAGAAACAGATTTATGAATTTAGAGGAGTTAGATCACATTATGGTGACAATTTATTCAAAAAATAATTGCGTTCAATGTAAAATGACCAAACGTTTTTTAGATACCAATCACGTTGAATACCGTGAAATTAATCTAGATGAGCAACCTGAGTTTGTAGACCATGTGAAGAACCTTGGTTTCAACGCTGCACCAGTTATCCAAACGGCAGATGAAGTCTTTTCTGGCTTCCAACCAGCTAAGCTCAAGAAATTATCTTAAAACTATCAAACAGGATCTGATTGGTCTAGGGAATGGAATACTGTAGTTCTCGACTACAGTATTCCCCTAGCCCTTTTACTTGTACAGGGGAGCTTGCCTCCCCTTTGTTTTTGAATTAGAAAAAGGAACATTATGGGATTAAAATCACTTGAAGACGTAACCTACTTCCGTCTTAATAATGAAATCAACCGTCCAGTTAACGGTCAAATCATGCTTCATAAAGATAAAGAAGCCTTGGATGCTTTCTTCAAAGAAAATGTTGTGCCAAATACCATGGCCTTTGATTCAATAACGGATAAAATCAACTACCTTATTGAATACAACTATATCGAAACAGCCTTCATTCAGAAGTACCGTCCTGAATTTTTGGAAGAATTGGCCCAATTTATCAAAGATCAAAACTTCCAATTCAAGTCCTTCATGGCTGCCTATAAATTCTATAACCAGTATGCTCTGAAAACAAATGATGGAGAGTACTATCTCGAAAGCATGGAAGACCGCGTCTTCTTCAATGCTCTCTATTTTGCGGATGGAAATGAAGAAATTGCTAAAGACATCGCAAATGAAATCATCCACCAACGCTACCAACCAGCTACTCCTTCTTTCTTAAATGCCGGACGTGCCCGCCGTGGGGAATTGGTTTCTTGTTTCTTGATTCAGGTAACCGATGATATGAATGCGATCGGTCGTTCCATCAACTCTGCCCTTCAACTGTCTCGTATCGGTGGTGGGGTTGGAATCTCCCTCAGCAACCTTCGTGAAGCTGGAGCACCAATCAAGGGCTATGAAGGAGCCGCTTCTGGGGTAGTACCAGTCATGAAACTCTTCGAAGATAGCTTCTCTTACTCTAACCAATTGGGACAACGCCAAGGTGCTGGGGTGGTTTACCTCAACGTCTTCCACCCAGATATTATCGCCTTCCTTTCTACTAAGAAAGAAAATGCCGATGAAAAAGTTCGGGTTAAGACCCTTTCACTTGGTGTCGTCGTGCCAGACAAGTTCTACGAGTTGGCTCGTAAGAATGAAGAAATGTACCTCTTCAGCCCATACTCTGTAGAGCGTGAATACGGAGTGCCATTCAACTACATCGACATCACTGAAAAATACGATGAGTTGGTCGCTAATCCAAATATCCGCAAGACAAAAATAAAGGCGCGTGATTTGGAAACTGAAATTTCTAAATTGCAACAAGAATCTGGTTACCCATATGTAGTCAACATCGATACTGCTAACCGTGCAAACCCAGTTGATGGAAAGATCATCATGAGTAACTTGTGTTCAGAGATCCTCCAGGTTCAAGAGCCAAGCTTGATCAACGATGCTCAAGAATTCATTAAAATGGGGACTGACGTCTCATGTAACCTTGGTTCAACCAATGTGGTTAACATGATGACCTCACCTGACTTTGGTCGTTCCATCCGAGCTATGGTTCGTGCCTTGACCTTCGTCACAGATAGCTCTCACATTGTAGCTGTTCCAACAATTGACCACGGAAATAGCCAAGCGCATACCTTTGGTCTTGGAGCCATGGGACTTCACAGCTACCTTGCCCAACAATTGATCGAATACGGATCACCTGAGTCTGTTGAGTTTACGAGCATCTACTTCATGCTCATGAACTACTGGACCCTCGTAGAATCCAACAATATCGCGCGTGAACGTGGTGTTACCTTCCACAACTTTGAAAAATCAGACTATGCCAACGGTAGCTACTTTGATAAGTACACAACCGGAGAATTTGTACCAAAATCTGATCGCGTCAAAGAACTCTTTAAAGATATCTTCATTCCTAGTGCAGAAGACTGGGCTGAACTCCGTGATAAAGTAAAGGCAGATGGTCTTTACCACCAAAACCGCTTGGCTGTCGCACCAAATGGTTCTATCAGCTACATCAATGACGTATCTGCTTCTATCCACCCAATCACACAACGGATTGAAGAACGCCAAGAGAAGAAAATCGGGAAGATCTACTATCCTGCAGCAGGATTGTCGACGGAAACCATTCCTTACTACACTTCTGCCTACGACATGGATATGCGTAAAGTCATCGATGTCTATGCTGCGGCTACTGAGCATGTAGACCAAGGACTCTCACTGACTCTCTTCATGCGCAGTGACATTCCAAAAGGGCTTTACGAATGGAAAACTGAAAACAAACAAACCACTCGTGACTTGTCTATCCTTCGCAACTACGCCTTTAACAAGGGAATCAAGTCTATCTACTACGTCCGTACCTTTACCGATGATGGTGGAGAAGTTGGCGCGAACCAATGTGAAAGCTGTGTCATCTAAGACACTCTGATCCATTGCTACCAAAAAGTCGGTTCGCCGACTTTTTGTGCAGTATTCTAACAATTGTGTTAGAATAATAATGATTGTATGATCGAATGAATTAGAAAAAGAAAGAGATTTCAAATGGAAACTTACTACAAAGCCATTAACTGGAATGCCATCGAGGATGTCATCGATAAATCGACTTGGGAAAAGCTAACCGAACAATTCTGGTTGGATACACGTATCCCTTTGTCAAACGACTTGGATGACTGGAGAAAGTTGTCGAATAAAGAAAAAGACCTAGTTGGTAAAGTCTTTGGTGGATTGACACTCTTGGATACCATGCAATCCGAAACGGGTGTGCAAGCTCTTCGTGCGGATATTCGTACTCCTCATGAAGAAGCTGTCTTTAACAACATCCAATTCATGGAATCTGTTCATGCTAAGTCTTACTCTTCTATCTTTTCTACCTTGAATACCAAGTCAGAAATCGAAGAGATTTTTGAATGGACCAATACCAATCCCTTCCTTCAAAAGAAGGCAGAGATCATCAATGAGATCTACCTCAATGGGACTCCCCTTGAAAAGAAAGTAGCCAGCGTCTTCCTTGAAACCTTCCTCTTCTACTCTGGTTTCTTCACACCGCTCTACTATCTTGGAAACAACAAGTTGGCCAACGTGGCAGAAATCATCAAGTTGATCATTCGTGACGAATCTGTTCACGGAACCTATATCGGCTACAAGTTCCAACTTGGATTTAACGAATTACCAGAAGACGAGCAAGAAAAACTCAGAGAGTGGATGTATGACCTGCTCTACACCCTCTATGAAAACGAAGAAGGCTACACAGAGAGCCTCTATGACGGTGTGGGTTGGACAGAGGAAGTCAAGACCTTCCTTCGTTACAATGCTAACAAAGCCCTCATGAATTTGGGACAAGATCCACTCTTTCCCTGACTCAGCAGATGATGTCAACCCAATCGTCATGAACGGGATCTCAACCGGTACATCCAACCACGACTTCTTCTCTCAAGTCGGAAATGGTTATCTTCTCGGTGAAGTAGAAGCCATGCAGGATGACGATTACAACTATGGCCTATAAGACAAAAACCTTTCCAGATGGAAAGGTTTTTTTGTTTTTTTATGCTAAAAATTAGCCTTGCTGCAGAAGAAACTATCTCAAATAAACAAATCAGTCCTTTCCAGATTTGGAAAGGGCTGATTTGGTAGGTATGTTAGTCCCCATTCTTCTTTATTGAAGCAAGAAGATAAGGAGAGAAGCGATCAGGTTATTTGCTATATGCAGGGCAATGGCATAACGAATATCTTCCTTAGTCAGATACGCTAAAGCAAAAATTGAACCCATTATAAAGTAAGTTAGAAATTGCCCTAGACTAGACGGAAGATGGAGAAAAGAAAATAAACTAGAAGAAAGAGCAATATAGAGCAAGGTTTGTCCTAGGGTTTCCTGCTTTGAAAATAGATACTTGGCCATTAAGCCTCTAGTTATGAATTCTTCAATAATGGGAGCAATAAAAATAATATAGAAAAAAACGAAAGCAGGAAATAACTCCAAGAAAAACTCAATACTTCTTTGATTATTAGACGATTCACCCGAGACCAAGGCTTGAAGAGCAATAAAGGCAACTAATAATCCAATGGGTAACCATATCGTGGACGTCAGTTTGGTCTTTTTAACCTCAAGTTTCCAACCCTTTTGGTACCATTTCCACAAACCAAAAATATAGAGAGCAGATACCAAAGCGAATATCAAGAGAATGAGAGGCTCGGAACCTCCCTCAACGAGAACATTCAAGCAACTAGCAAGAATCCTCGAAAATAAAATAAAATGAGAGAAGACCACCAAGGCATACAAACCAACATTTTTCCAGATACTGTTCCCCTTCATACAACACTCCTTTTTCCTTTCGATTCCTATTCCAAGTCTATTTTTTAATTCAATTATCTACCTTTGATTATTTATTATGCTGTCAAACTTAAGATTTTTATGAGGGCCTCGGACTGCACCTTCAAATCGACAATGGAGCAATATCTAAGACACTTCCTTTTTCCTATATATTTATTGTAATGTATTTATCAAAAATTACAAGTACTTCTTAAAAAGTTTTTACAAAGATTTAACAGTTTACCATACAAAAAGACCTACCCGAAGGTAGATCTCTTGTTGCTTACAATTTAATTGCTACGGCATCCAACAATTCTTGGATCTTGGCTTGGTTGCTTCCTCCTGCCATGGCCATGTCTGGTTTTCCACCACCACGTCCATCGACGATTGGAGCCAATTCTTTAACCAAGTTACCTGCGTGGATGTCTTTGTTCTTGCTTGCTACGAGAAGATTGACCTTGTCACCGATTGCTGCGACCAGAACAAGGACTTCAGAGTAATCTTTTTGTTTCCAGTTATCCGCAAAGGTACGAAGGGCACCTGCATCTGATACAGAAACTTGACTAGCAATGTAACGGTGTCCGTTTGCTTCTTGAACATGTTTGAAGACATCACCTGCCGCTGCTGCTGCAGCTTTTTCCTTCAATTCAGCATTTTCTTTTTGCAATTGACGGAGTTGCTCTTGAAGGCCTTCAACCTTATGAGGAACTTCCTTGAGTTGAGGTGCTTTCAAGGTTGCTGCGACTGCTTTCAGTGCATCTTCTTGTTCACGATAAGCTTCAAAGGCTTCCTTACCAGTCACTGCCAAGATCCGACGAGTTCCTGATCCGATCCCTTCTTCCTTGACAATCTTGAAGAGACCGATTTCAGAAGTGTTACCTACGTGAGTACCACCACAAAGTTCAACTGAGTAGTCCCCGATAGTGACAACGCGAACTTCCTTACCGTATTTCTCACCAAAGAGGGCCATAGCACCCATTTCTTTAGCTGTATCAATATCAGTCTCAACAGTTTCCACTGCGATGGCTTCCCAGATCTTCTCATTGACTTGTTGCTCAATAGCGCGCAATTCTTCTGGAGTTACGGCTTGGAAATGGGTGAAGTCAAAGCGAAGGAATTCTACTTCGTTGAGTGAGCCTGCTTGAGTAGCGTGGTGGCCAAGGATATTGTGAAGAGCCGCATGGAGCAAGTGAGTCGCCGTGTGGTTCTTCATGACACGGTGACGACGAGTGCTATTGATGGCCAAAGTGTATTCTTGGTTCAAAGCAAGAGGTGCAAGAACTTCAACGGTGTGGAGGGCTTGGCCATTTGGTGCCTTTTGTACATCTGTTACAGTCGCTACGACGTTACCTGCAGCATCCAAGATTTGACCGTGGTCCGCAACTTGTCCACCCATTTCAGCGTAGAATGGAGTTTCTGCAAAGATTAGTGACGCAGTTCCTTCAGAAACAGCTTCTACTTCAGCATTGTCTGCTACGATAGCCACCAACTTAGAAGACAATTGACTAGCATTGTAGTTGAAGACACTCTCAACAGTGATGTTTTGAAGAGTTTCATTTTGCATACCCATAGATCCACCTTTGACAGCAGATGCACGCGCACGTTCTTGTTGTTCCTTCATGGCTGCTTCGAAACCTTCACGGTCTACCGTCATACCAGCTTCTTCAGCGATTTCTTCTGTCAATTCTACTGGGAATCCGTATGTATCATAGAGTTTAAAGACATCTTGACCAGCAATGACAGATTGTCCTTTTTCTTTCAAGTCTGCTACGATGCCTTGAGCAAAGTGTTGACCTGAGTGAAGAGTACGAGCAAATGACTCTTCTTCGCTCTTAACGATTTTTTCGATAAAGTCACGTTTTTCAAGAACTTCTGGGTAGTAGCTTTCCATGATTTTTCCAACAGTTGGAACGAGTTTGTAAAGGAAAGGCTCGTTGATACCCAATTTTTGACCATGCATAGAGGCACGACGGAGAAGACGACGAAGGACATAACCACGACCTTCATTTCCAGGAAGAGCACCGTCCCCAATCGCAAATGAAAGCGAACGGATGTGGTCTGCAATGACCTTGAAGCTCATGTTGTCGCCATCTTGGTCGTAGACCTTACCAGATAATTTCTCAACTTCACGAATGATTGGCATGAAGAGGTCTGTTTCAAAGTTGGTCTTGGCCCCTTGGATCACCGCTACCAAACGCTCTAAACCAGCGCCCGTATCAATGTTCTTGTGTGGCAACTCCTTGTACTCGCTACGAGGTACAGCTGGGTCAGCGTTAAATTGTGACAAGACAATGTTCCAGATTTCGATGTAACGGTCGTTTTCGATATCTTCTGCAAGAAGGCGAATACCGATGTTTTCTGGGTCAAATGCTTCTCCACGGTCAAAGAAGATTTCTGTATCTGGTCCAGAAGGTCCAGCACCGATTTCCCAGAAGTTGTCTTCGATTGGGATCAAGTGACTTGGGTCCACGCCCACTTCGATCCAGCGGTTGTATGAATCTGTATCAGCTGGATAGTAAGTCATGTAAAGTTTGTCTTTAGGGAAGTCAAACCATTCAGGACTTGTCAAAAGCTCATAAGCCCAAGTGATAGCTTCGTCACGGAAGTAATCCCCGATGGAGAAGTTCCCCAACATTTCAAACATAGTATGGTGACGAGCAGTCTTCCCTACGTTTTCGATATCGTTGGTACGAATAGCCTTTTGAGCATTGGTAATCCGTGGGTTTTCAGGGATGATAGTCCCGTCAAAGTATTTTTTAAGAGTTGCGACCCCTGAGTTAATCCACAATAGGGTTGGATCGTTTACTGGAACCAAGCTAACAGATGGTTCTACTGAGTGACCTTTGGTCGCCCAGAAATCAAGCCACATTTGGCGGACTTGTGCACTAGATAATTGTTTCATGTTTTCTCCTCTATTTATTGTTTTCTATTGATCGGCTTAGGAGCCATTCTCCATCATTTCTACATAGTCAATGGCAAGACACAAGGAAATCACTAGATCTGGCATATTCGTCTTCATAGACGGATACCTGATAAGTTGACGTCAAATGTAAAGACTTGCTTTCGTAATTTCTGCAACCAGCTGATCGCGATCATCCAACAACTTGAAAATCCAAATCCCAGATGTTTGCCTTCGATGCGTAGTCCTAGATTAGCAAATATCGTACTTATCACGGAGTAAAAGTCAACTTCTTTACGGATGATAAAAACTGAGCCATCCGCTAATTCTACAGTTGAATTTTTAAAACGTGGTAAGAAAGGTTAAAGACTTCTTTACGTGATATCACTGACCTGTCTGGCCTTCAACATCAAATACCGTAAAGGTCTTAGGGAATCTTTCAAAAATGAACCTTCTACCTGGTATTCTACCATTCCCAGATCATTTTTGATGTCAAAGCGTTCCCCTCCAAGTCGAAACTTTTGTTTGACCAGATACGATTTTCATCAGTTTCCTCCTGCAAATCCATAGGAAAGACCTTTCTCTTATTAGAAAGGGATCTCCGGTAGAAGATGCTGAAAAAAAGACAAGCTCACTAACGAAGGGCGAAAAACCGCGGTACCACCTTCATTCAATGAACTTGTCATTCTTCATTCGATTATGTAATTGTTCTATTGAGTAGCAAAATCATTTCTCTTCCATGGCTCGCACCCCCGCCACTTCTCTGCATCCGATTCTAAATGATTTATTCTCAACTATCTCATTATACAGATAAATACAATGCTCGTCAACTAATATCCTTATTTAGAAGATGAGCTACCTTCTGTTGTTGCACCAATATTTTGCATGTATTGGTTGAAGGTTGCCTTGAAGGCATCATCTTTGACCTTGATATTGGCATTTGTCATTGCTTTGGCAATGATGCTACGGATAAAGTTGGCATCATTTTTACGTTCTGCTGTCAGAATTTCTTTCAAGCGTTTTTCGTATTTCTTCCAGTCAGATCCTTTTTCTTCCTTCTTAGTTACTTTAACAATATAGTAGGCACCAGCACTTTTTTGACTAGCAGGATCAATAACGACATCTGAAATACCATTTACATCAAGCTTAGATGCTGCTTCCTTGACACGAGTTGGAACAGTTGTTGTTCCAGAGTCAAATTTGATTTCTCCACCCTTTTCTTTGGTGCTAGCATCTGTAGAATTTTCTTTGGCAATTTGTGCAAAGTCAGCGCCTTCAGCTTTTACACTTGCAAGAACTTCATTCGCTTTTTCTTCTGAATCCACATTGATCACATTTGCAGTGATTTCTGGTGTATAGCTTTCAAAGGCTTTTTTATAAGCTTCGTCTGTCAACTCTTTTGAAATAGCTTGGTCCACTGCATACTCTAACAAAAGGTTGCTACGGATTTGTTGTTTGTTGGTTTCTTCTGTTAAACCTTGTTGAGTGAGGTAGCTCTTGAAGGCTTCACCCAATTGTTTTTTCTGCTCATCAACTTTTTTCTCAACATCTTTGTCTGAGACTTTTGAGCCGTATTCTTTTTCAAAGACTTTATTAATCGTCATTTGGAAACAGGTATTGTTGTGCACCTTGGTTGTGTTTTGATTTCATCATAGAAGTCACCAACAGTGATCGTATCTCCCTTCATTGTGACGATATCTTTGTCACTGCCACCTTTTTGCACAAGCTGCTAGCGCTACAACGGATAAAAGGGTCACTGCTCCAGCTACAAATTTTTTTCTTCATGTTTATTTCTCCATTCTAAAATTCACTGCTACTATTTTACCACAAATTCAACAGGATAACTTAAATAAGTCTAAAAAGCTACTCTTCTGTCGGCAAAGGAAATCTCTTCCTCGAGATTTTTACGAATCATGAGAATGCCATCACCGAGGGGAATCAGACTAGCTGTCAAACCAGGATGGTCCAAAGTGGCATCAAAGAGACGTTGTAAGCCTCGATAGATGGTGCGCTGTCCTCGACGAACATCCATAATATCACGCGCCACATCTCCTCCTTGGAAGATATCATCTAAAATCACGACTCCCCCAACTTCCAATCGTTTGAGAACTTCTGGAAGAAAGACGATGTACTTGGACTTAGCCGAATCCATAAAAATCAAGTCAAAGCGTTGCTCGATATGCTTCAGCAGGTCCACTGCATCCCCTTCTAGGAGAGTGATTTGCTTGCGTTGATCAAAACGAGCAAAGTTTTCTTTAGCAAAACCAATCATTTCCTCGTTGCGATCAATGGTCGTAATCCTTGCATCAGGCACTTGCTCTGCCATCAAGAGGGCTGAAAAGCCGATTGCTGTCCCAATTTCTAAGATCGACTTGGGCTGCATGGTCTGCAAAAAGAGACGAAAGAAAGCAACCGTTTCATGAGGGATGATGGGAATATTTTCCCGTCGAGCAAATTCTTCTAGCTCCTTTAAAGCATCCGTTACCGGCGCTTGGCGCTCCCGCATGAAAGAGACAATTTCCTCCTTGACAACTGGGCGGCGCATATTGTGGTTGGCATTTTTACTGTAAGACTCTACCATCTTAGGCCAATCCTAATTTTTCAACCAGGGCCTCAAATTCATTGAGACGACGTTCAAAGACTTCAAAGGCCGCATTGAGGTAGTCTTCTTTTTCCATATCAACACCCGCCTTGCGGATGACGTTGAGTGGATAATCCGAATTTCCGGCCTTCAAATACTCTAGGTATTTGTCCTTATCTTCCTGTGTTCCATGAACGATTTTCTCAGCCAAGGCAGAAGCTGCTGCAAAACCAGTTGAATATTGGAAAACATAGTAGTTATAGTAGAAATGAGGAATACGAGCCCATTCGTATTGGATTTCTGGATTGTCTTCTTTAGAAAGACCATAGTATTTCTCGTTCAAGTCCGCATAGAGCTCATTCAAGAATTCGCTAGTCAAGACTTGTCCTTCTTGATCAGCTTTATGAATCGCATGCTCAAACTCAGCAAACTGGGTTTGACGGAAGACGGTACCACGGAAACCATCCAAGAAGTGGTTGAGAATAGCAAAACGGGTCTCATCATCTTCTACTTCTGACAACAGTTGCTCAGTCAAGATATTTTCATTGGTTGTAGATGCAATCTCAGCAAGGAAGATAGAATAGTCCCCATAGACATAAGGTTGCGTTTCACGGGTGTAGCTAGAGTGCATACTGTGGCCAGTCTCATGCACCAAGGTGAAGAGATTGTCCAATGTATCCTGCCAGTTCAACAACATAAAGGCATTGGTATCATACGATCCACCTGAATAGGCACCTGAGCGTTTCCCTTGGTTGACATGGACGTCGATCCACCGTTCGGTGAAGGCGCGCTTCACGCGGGATAGGTAGTCATCACCAAGCACCGCCAAAGCCTGCTCAGACTTAGCAAGGGCTTCTTCGTAGGTGAACTTGTAATCAGTAGAAGACAATGGCGTGTAGACATCATACATCTTCAAATCTTCAATTCCCAAGATTTTTGAGCGCAGTTTCACGTAGCGTTGCAACAAAGGCAAATGCTTGTTAACCGCTTCTACCAGACTATCATAGACACTCTCTGGGATAAAGTTAGCAGAAAGAGCTGCCTCACGCGCGCTAGAGAAATTTGCGAACCTTTAGCATTGTAATTGTGGACCTTGACGTTGGTCTGAAGGGTCTTGGCATAGGTATGTTGGTACTGTTCATAGACACCATACAAGGCTTGGTAAGCTTCTTTACGGACTTGGCGATTCTTCGACTCTACCAAAGAGATATAGTTTCCATGGGTCAACTGAACTTCTTGGCCTTGGTCATCCTTCACCATCGGGAAGACGATATCTGCATTGTCCAAAATCTCAAAGGTTTCACCTGCCGCAGCAAAGATTTCACCTGCTCCTGCTAGCAATTCTTCTTCTTTTTGAGAAAGAACGTGCTCTTTGGTTTTGAGCAATTTGTCAAAGTAATGAGCATAAGCTTCTAAAGCAGGGACTTCTTTCAAGAAGTTGGCGTATTGCTCCTCAGTGATCTCCATAAATTCTGGTTCGTAGAAGGCAAAGGTCTCCCCTAAAAGGCTGTAAAGGGACATCGCTTTTGATTGGAATTCTTGGTATTTGGCTACGCGTGTGTCCTGGTCATTCTTCATATGAGCGTAGACATAAACCTTCTCCAAACGACGGTTCAAGTCCAAATAAACTTCTGTGGTTTCTAATAGGTTAGCTGGAGAAGACAATAAAGAACCTGCAAAATGAGCAGCATCTTTAATGGCTGCAGCTAAAGCAGTTGCTTCTTCTTCCCATGCTTGGTCTGTCGCAAAAATGGTCGACAAATCCCATTGGTATTTTTCATCAATTTCATTTCGTTGTTTTACCATTACAAAAATCCTCCAATGTTTCTATTTTATCACATATATTACCATTTGGGGGTATTTGATTGACGGAAATTTAAGCTTTCCCAGTTCTGATAAAAACGAGGGGAATAAAGAGTCTGCGTCGCTTTCATTCCAGTTTCGACGATAGTAGGTCATAAAGTTCTGATAATAGCTTCGCCAATCTCCCCTAATCTGGATAAAATGCGAAGACTTCAGTGGCCGACAAAGGGGATAAAAGGCTTCCAAGTCCAACTCCAGAAGATGCTTTCCTTTCAGATAGAGCTTGTTCCTGAAGAGCCATCCATTTAGGATGGCGGTAATACAACTGTTGACGAAGATAGTCCTTAAACTGTCTGTCTAGAGGGACCCTCATTCGTTGCAAGGCTTGTTTGGCATAAGGCGTCCGCAAAACTTCTAACAGATTCCCTCCATAAAAAGGAAAATGTTGAGTCCGATAATGAAGACGCCCTCGTAAGTCTTGATGAATGAGATAGTGGAGACGAACTTCCTGCTTCTCAAGGTCCAACTCCCAGAGATGAAAGCCCCTATTTTGACTAAAATAGACAAAACCTTCTTGCAGAGCTGATAGACTTTTCTTGAGCCATAAGTTCTTCCCCAACAACCAATAGACCTGATAACCCATGCTTGCGATAGGCTATCGCTCCGTTCTTTCAAACGCTCCATAGACAAGGAACTGCATTGAACTTCTAAGGCAATCTTTTGATCCGGAAGGAGAACATCCGCAATCTGTTGGAAAGCCTGCAGAGGACTTTCTACTTCAGCATCTGAGTTTTGCTTGGCCCATTGATAAAGCCCCAGCTTTAACTCTAGATGTTCGGGACTCTCCGTCTCATGATAAAAGGGACAAGCCTCTAGGCTAACGTGAGCAAAATGAGGACGCATCACGACCCCTTTCTTTAAGCGGACTTCCTTTCCACACAGGAGACAGAAAAAAGGACCTTCCTTTTTCATCGGGATCTTCTCCAAACAATTCCAACGACGATTCTTAGTATCTGCTGCAAGAAACATATCATCACCTCCACTTATATAATTCGTAATGGAGGACAAATATACGGAGGGGTAAGAAAAAAAGGAGCCCAGCTCCTTGTTTAGATATGATCTTACTGAAATGAATAGCGAATGTTCATTCATCTTAGACAAGACATTACATAATGTCCCCCGCTCACTGATCTGACTCATTCGTTTTCTCGCCTGATGCCGGATCTTGAGTTTCCGATGATGGGGAGGTTCCATTTTCAGATGCTTCAGCTTGTTTTCGAGCCGTTTCGAATTTTTCGACAATGCTTGCACGAGTATCTTCCGGAACATCGGTGTCTTCAGACCCTATCGTATCCATGGATTCATTAAAACGGGCCTTGCTCGTTTCCATTTTCTCCTTCAAGTCTTTCAGATAAGTCTCATAGGTCTCTTTTGCAGAGCCCGTGAGTGATGCTCCTGCTTCCTCCGAATGAGCAACTGTTCGGTCCATCATCAAAGCATAGAAAGCTTTAAAATCCCCAACGGTTCTGGCATTTTCAAGTTCCTCATCTGTATACAAAACAAAGGAGATTCTGAGGATCCTTTCAAACTGGTCACTTTCTTGCTCTGAGAGGCCCTAGAAGACTGGGCTGTTCCCTGAACTGACTTTTCACTGGACGAGGTCCCTTCTTGATTTGAGCAGGCTACTAGCCCAAGCACCCCCATTAAAGCAACCATTGTTAATAGTCTTTTTTTCATTCAATCTCTCCTTTTTATCATTCCATTACCATTCTAGCATCAAGCCCGGTTGCAGTCAATTCATACCTGTCCCCTGATTCTTTAAAAAAAGACCAGAGATCAGTCTATCTCCGGTCTATCGATTTATTTGGAAATCTTCTTATTTTCTCTTATATCTCACGTTAAAGAAAATTCTTAAGAAAATAAAAGGAAGGAAGCAACAGAGCCACATTGGATCCCAGCCTTTTTGACGCATGCTAGAGGACTTCTGATGAGGCGCTTCTACTGCGCTTACAGCCTGCGTTTGCTGAATGGACGGAGAAACAGTTTGCAAGCCATTGGCAATTTGTAGCTGGCCATTTTGAACACTGATCTCTGGATTCGTCCCTCTTTTCACTGTAGCATAGAAGGGTTTGTCTAAGTGATAGGTTTGCCCCTGAATCGTGTGAACCCCCGCCGGCAGCACCTCTTTGTACTCATAATCCTGATATAGTCTTTCAATCAGGGCATTTCCAATGACGTGACGCAGGCTCTCTGCAATTTCCACATCATAGTTGCCGACTCCCATAATGACTTGAACAAATCGCTGATTTCCGCGATTAACCGTCAAGGTGTAATTATAATCTGCTGTCGGACTAGAGCCGGTTTTTAGGCCATCCGCACCCTTTAGAGAATATCTTCCACCTTCCAAGGAATAATTATAATTTTCATGGGTTTCTTCATAATCTGTACCTTGGAAGAGGGTTATCTTGGCATTTTTAGTATAGTTGAGTATTTCAGGGAACTCGTTAACTATGTGATAGGCCAAAATAGACATATCTCTTGCGGTTGTTTGGTTAATGGCATTTGATCATAGCGGGTCGGATTATAGTAGCCATCTAAGACTGCAGTTGGGGCACCATTAGGATTGTTCCACTTGGTATTGGTCATTCCAATTTCCTGGGCCCGTTGGTTCATCAAATCCAAGAATTTATCTGGATCTTCTCCCGACACCTTATTGGCAATCATGATGGTCGCAGCACTGGATGAAGGAACAAAAATCATATTTAGGAGGGTCGATACCTTGTATTGAGCACCCGCCACAATGGGACTATTGCTCAACTTCTGATTTTGAGAAATGATCACATCCGTATCTGTCGCTGTGATCAAGGTATCATAATCCAGCTGCCCTTCTTTAATAGCTCTCAAAAGAACATAGACGGACATCAATTTAGCCATACTACCCGAGTCACGAGGAGCATCAATATTATCGCCATAAAGAATAGCTCCTGTATGAGCATCAACGACAATATCAGCCTTGGGACGGAAAAATTCATCCACCGAAGTCCCTGATTTTTCTGTGATCGACATGATATCTTCTTGTTGATAAAGATCATCCGCCTTTGCTAGCATCGGGAAACATAGGCAAGCAAGGGAAAGTGTCGCAAATAAGGCACGTTTAAACTTCATTCTCTCTCATTTCTTTCATAAACATCATCGTTCTTCATTATAGCATAAGTCCTTCTATTCACAAACTCTATTTCCTAAACTTTTTACTCCTTCGTGTTCCCAAAGAGACCTGGAGATTTTCCTTTTGGCATCTTTAAAAAGAGACTTAGTAGAAGGACGAGGACCAGGACAGCCACCAAGAAGTAACTCATCATTGAAAATCCACCGTGATCCACAAAGAAAGCTGCTAGCGGTTGCAAGAGAATGGAACCAAGATAGCGCACTCCCTGCACGAGAGCCATGGCTAAGACTAGATCTTTCTTATCCACCTGTTGGGAGATAAAACGCAAGGAGACCATGATCAAGACCATCCCCGTCGTATGCTTGGCCAAGAGGGTGACCAACACTTTTAAGAAGACCGGACTCGGAAGAGCATAGATGACATACTGGAGCAAGAGAATCCCCACAGGAAGCAAATTAGGAGACGCAGGGGCCAATGGTCCATAAAACGGTCCGAGAAAAAGATGAGGGGCGCTTCTACAACGACAGATAGGGCCACAACCGTAGACGCTATCTGAACAGGGAGCCCACTATCCATTAAAAGAGCTGGAATATAGGTATGGCCAATATTTCCCACGCCCGACACAAGCCCCATCAGTAATAGGAAAAAGAGATAGGGTCCATTATGGAGCAGAGGCCGGATCGAGACAGCTTCTTTTTGTACCCGATTGGTCTTATCAATACGGATAGCCCCTAAAGTAAAGAAACTAAGAAGGATCGTGACCAATACACAATAGTATACAGACTGAGGGCTAAGATGAGCATAGAGCCAACCAGCTAGGTGGGCTCCAGCCGCATACCCTAGCGTCCCCCAAACGCGGATTTTTCCAAAAGCATAGGGACTCTGGGTAGCTAAAATCTCCATCATGGGAGCCGTCCCATTTAGACACAGTAATACCAAGCCATAAAAGATGATCAACCAAAAGAAGTTAGGGGCCCAGATAAATCCACCCACTCCTGCCATGAGGACTCCTAAGCTCAAGGTCGTGATTTTAACAATACCAAATCGTTCATTGATATAACCAAATAAGGGCTGGGTAAGCATGGATAGGAAAAAGGCTGTCGACACCAAATTAGATACCTGACTGGCTGAATACTGCTGGCCTATCAGATAGACAGAGATTAAAGTCGTAAAGAGGGCCGTCGACATGAAGTAAAAACTATATAAAAATAAATAAGCAGGATAGGAATTTCGAAATGCTTTCATAAGTTTCCTTTCAACATGAGAAATAAAAGGCAATGACAAAACCCAACTGGATTTCAGTTGAGTTTTGATCAGTTATTTTTTGTAGCGATCCTGAGCCTTGCGCGCACGTTCTTTGCGATGAGCTCTTTCTAAATACAGAATCATAGCGAGAATACCAATTGGAATCAAAATGACCAGACTTTCAATCGGAAAACGGAAGGATTTCTTTGTAGATGGAGCCGCAGTACTTTGGGTATCTGATTGATTCACTGCTCCTTCTTTTACTGGAAGTCCATCAGAAATCTTTTCTGATAGGGTCATCAAGCCTGAATCCGCCTCTACCTGTCCATCTTTGACAACGAGTTTTGGATTCTCTTCTCCCTTTTTGACCGTGGCATAGAAAGGTTGATCCAGTGTGTAGGTCTTTCCATCGATCGTCTGAACACCCTTGTCCAACAACTTCTTATAACGATAATCTGCAAAAGCCTTTCGATCAAGGCATTGCCAAATGGATGTCGATAGTATTCACCATCCTGGTCGGACCAATCACCAACTCCCATGACTACGGAGATAATTCGTTGGTCCCCCCGTTTAGCGGTTGCGATATAGTTAAAGGCACCACGTGGACTCGAACCTGTCTTCAGACCATCTACTCCTTCAAGAGCATATCTTGCTCCTGGCAAGGAATAGTTATAGGTATCAAAAGTCTCCTCATAAGGCGTTCCTTGTTTCACGGTCACCTTAGCCTGATTGGTATAGCTAAGAATCTCTGGATATTTTTTCACGAAATGATAGACGAGAATCGCCAAATCTCTTGCGGTTGTCTGGTTGGCCGCATCATTTGGATAGTTATAACTGGTATACAAACCTTGGAAGGTTGAAATGGCCGCTCCACTCGGATTGTTCCAAATGGTATTGGTCATCCCCAACTCCTTGGACTTTTCGTTCATCCGCTGAATAAAGGCATCCGCATCGTGATTAGAAAGGAGATTGGCCAACATAATCGTAGCCACATTGGAGGATGGAACAGCCGTCATGGTAATCAATTCAGAGACTGTATAGTCCACTCCTGCAACGATGTTATTGTTGGAAATCTCATAGATTTTTGACATGGATTGATCCGCAGCCGTTGCAGTGACAACCGTATCTTTGGTAATCTTCCCCTCTTTCATGGTTTCGAAGAGCAGATACAGAGTCATAAGCTTACTCATACTTGCTGGATCCCGCACTTCATCAATATTGTCTCTCCACAAAACATCCCCGGTATTCGCATCGATGACGAGAGAGGACCTTGGTCGATTATAGGCCTGCACATGATCATTGGGATACATTTTTTGCGCCATATCCACTAGCTCATCCGCTACGATCGACAGAGGGCGAGAGAGAGATAGGACGACGATTCCTAAAACGAGCAACTTCTTTTTCAAAATATATTTTCCTCAAATATAGAATTTTATCTTATTGTACCATACTTCACTCTATAAAAAAACCTATCTTTCAGGATATTTCAGATAGGTCTCTTTTTTTCAACTGGTTACAGTAAGCTCAAGGCTGCTTGGTCTGCAATAATCACAACATCTGGATGACCTTGAAGGGCACTCGCTGGTAAACTCTCTGTTTTTGGACCATTGACCATTCCTGCAATCGCTTCTGCTTTTGATTCTCCATAGGCAAAGAGAATGATAGACTTGGCAGCAAGAATGTTCGCAATCCCCATGGAGATGGCTTGCGTTGGAACATCTTCAATTTTTTCAAAGAAGCGAGAGTTGGCTTCAATCGTTGATTGATCCAAATGGACCAAATGCGTTTGGCTGTCAAATGGCGTGCCTGGTTCGTTAAAACCAATGTGGCCGTTGCGACCGATCCCTAGAATTTGCAGATCTACTGGATGTTGGGCCAAAATTTCATTGTAATGAGCTGTTTCTTCTTCTGCAGTATCTTCGTTTCCTTTTGGAAGATAGCTAACTTTAAACGGTTTCTCATTGAATAAATTTTCCTGCATAAAGTAACGATAGGATTGAGGATCTTCTCCCGTCAAGCCTACATACTCATCCAAGTTGACACTGACCATGTCTGAGAAATCCAAATCACTCTCCCGAATCAATTTATAAAACTCAAGTGGACTGCTTCCAGTCGCAAGCCCCAGAGTTTTGGCACCCTGCTCTAACTTTTCTTTTAGCAGGTCAAAAGCAACCTGTCCCCCTTCGATTTGATTGGCTACTTCAATAACTTTCATGATAAATCCTCCGCTTATTTCTTATATTCATTATATGGTATAGACCAATTTTTGTCAAGCGCTTTCTTGATGTTAGAAAAGGATTTTTTACCTTCACCCCTTTAAAATTCGGCTAGTGATTTCCTTTGTTTCACTCTTATTTCATGATATAATGGGGAAGGTTAAATGTAAGAAATAGAAGAATTTAGATACAAGGAGAGAACATGAATACGAATGACTTTGATTTCCACCTCCCCGAGGAGTTAATTGCGCAAACCCCACTAGAGAAGCGCGATGCCTCAAAACTACTGATCCTCAATCGACAAACAGGTCAGATGGAAGACCAGCATTTTGACGCCATTATCAATGAATTAGAACCAGGGGATGCCTTGGTGATGAACAATACCCGTGTCCTTCCTGCCCGTCTCCATGGGATCAAACCGGATACAGGAGGGCATGTGGAGCTTCTCCTCTTAAAAAATATCGAGGGCGATCAATGGGAGGTTCTTGCCAAACCTGCTAAACGTCTCAAAGAGGGAGGGGTCGTCAGCTTTGGAGATGGACGTCTTCAAGCAACTCTGATCAAAAAGCTGGAACACGGAGGATGTATCGTAGAGTTTTCTTACCAAGGAATTTTCCTTGAAGTCTTGGAAAGTCTAGGGGAAATGCCCCTACCACCATACATCCATGAAAAATTAGAAGATCAGGAACGTTACCAGACGGTCTATGCCAAAGAAAATGGATCCGCCGCTGCTCCTACTGCTGGCCTCCATTTCACACCCGAGCTCTTACAAAAAATTGAAGACAAAGGGGTTCACTTGGTTTATCTAACCCTTCATGTCGGGCTGGGTACCTTCCGTCCTGTATCCGTCGATGATCTAGACCAACATGAAATGCATTCCGAATTTTATCAACTCTCTGAAGAAGCTGCCCAAACTCTTCGACAAGTCAAAGCGAGTGGACACCGCATCGTTGCCGTTGGAACCACTTCTATCCGAACCTTAGAAACAATTGGCAATAAGTTTAATGGAGAGTTACAAGCCGACTCTGGTTGGACCAATATCTTTATCAAACCAGGCTATCAGTGGCAGGTTGTCGACGCCTTTTCAACCAACTTCCACTTACCAAAATCAACCTTAGTCATGCTCGTTTCTGCCTTCGCAGGTCGAGAACTCACTCTGGATGCTTATCAGCACGCTATCGACCAAGGCTACCGTTTCTTTAGCTTTGGAGATGCTATGTTTATCAAATAAGGAGAGCTCCTTATGAATAAGATTGAAAGTCGCCACCGTCTGATCCGGTCCATTATTTCAGAAAAGAAAATTCGAACCCAACAAGAATTGCAGGACAGCCTGGAAGCCAACGGCATCATCGTGACCCAGTCCACCCTCTCGAGAGATGTCAAATCCTTGAATCTGGTAAAAATTAACGAAGGGGATAGCTCTTACTATGCCATCAATAGCATTGCCCCATCTCGTTGGGAAAACCGACTGCGTTTTTATATGGAAGATGCCCTTGTCATGCTTCGTCCCGTCCAAAACCAAGTAGTCGTCAAAACTCTACCTGGTCTGGCCCAGTCCTTCGGGGCCATCTTAGATGCCCTTGAATTGTCGCAAATTGTTGCAACCGTCTGCGGAGATGACGTCTGCCTTATCATTTGTGAAGACAATCAGGGGGCCTTGGACTGCTTTGAAAAATTGAAAGAATTCACTCCTCCCTTCTTCTTTAGCAAATAAAAGAAAGCTTAGATGGTCTGACCATCTAAGCTTTTTTCTAATCTCTATTAAGCTTCCTTGGCTGCTAATCGTCGAATGGTCTCTGCATAGATTTCCATTGCACGATATAAATCATCCAGTTTAGCTCGTTCATTCGCTTGGTGCTCTGTTTGGAGAGCATCAGGGAAGAGGGCCCCATAAGCCACACAATTTTCCATAGTTCGAGCAAAAGTCGCTCCCCCTGAGGACATAGCTGGGGTCTGATCCCCCGTTTCTTCTTGGTAGACCGCCATCAGAGTACTCACCAATGGACTGTCTAGTGGGACGTATAGTGGAGCTACATAATCAAACTCTTCATACTGAAGTTGATAGCTAGCTGCCACCTCACTTAAACGTTTTACCAAGGCCTCCTTATCCGCTAAGACAGGGATCCGAATATCAATCCCGATTTCAGATTGCTGTTCATCAATGGAGAGGGTTGCAATATTGAAGGAAAGAGCACCACTTGGTTCATCTTTGATTTCACCAAAGAGAGCTGCTCCAGTCGCATCTTCCCCAACGGCATCTGCGATAAAGAGAAGGGCTGGATGAGGCTGGATCAAGGAAAGACTTTCCGCTAAGCCTACAATGGCATTGACACCCTCAGCCGCATCCTTGGAGTGTTTAGATAGACCAAGAACGGTTACTGCTCCTGCTTCTTCTGAATACTTCACACCACTTTGCTCGATGACTGGTAAGAGTTCCTCTAAGCGGTCACCCTTATAAGTTGCCTTATCTGGCACCACATTGAGAGCACGACCAGCTTGTAGGGGATGATCCTCCCAGCCTGGTCCATGGAGCTTGACTTGAAGCAAGCCTTTTTCAGCATAGGTTAATGGGAAGGACGAATCTGGAGCAAAGCCAAGATCTGCTTTTTCTTCTATCTGATTGTAGCGGTTCATACAGCGCCAGAGAGTTTCCTCGTCCGTACCAAATATAAAGCGGATCCGTTTGGTAAAGACAACTCCTTGGTCAAGCAGACTCTTAACTGCGTAAAGCGCCGCAAGCGATGGTCCCTTATCATCTTGCACTCCACGTCCAATCAACCATCCATCTTTCAGAGTCGCCTCAAAAGGTGGCGTTTGCCAATCTTCTAAATCACCGGCTGGAACAACATCCAAGTGACAAAGAACGGCCAGGAGTTCTTCCCCCTGACCGATCTCTGCATATCCATAGTATCCTTCAGGATCTAGATAGGTTTGAAAGCCCATTTCTTGAGCAATTTCTAACGTTTTCTCAAGGACATCTTGGATAGCTTGTCCAAACGGTGTTCCATTTTCACCTTCGTTTAAAACCGAAGGATAAGAAATCAGAGTCTTTAATGAAGCTAGAAAGTCATCTTTGACTTGATTTGTAATCTCAATTTTCATGGAATCACCTCTTTACTTCTTATAGGAATGGAACGAAAGTTCCGAGAAGAAGGAGGGCAATGGTGATCACAATAACGGCAACAACAAGTTTTGCCATGAATTTCCACCAAGTTGCAATGTTGATACGTCCAAGAGCAAGAGCTCCCATTACGATACCAGAAGTTGGTGCGATCAAGTTCAAGACACCAGATGCAGATTGGTAGGCAGTGATAATCAAGCTAGGACGTACATTGACGAATTCTCCCAATGGAGCCATGATACCCATTGTCGCACTGGCAAGACCAGATGAAGATGGGATCAAGAATGACATTGGCAAGTAGAAGATATAAGTCAAGACGATGAAGACTTGAGAAGATAGACCACTGAGTCCTTGTTTACCCCAGTTAAGGATCGTATCTGTAATCATACCATTGTTCATGATAACTTGGATACCACGAGCGATTGCTACAATCAAGGCTACGCTGAGCAAGTCAGCTGCACCAGCCATAAATGAAGAAATAATTTGTTCTTCTTTAAGGCCGTAGACAATACCAATCAAGATACCCATAAAGGCGAAGAGCATTGCTCCTTCAGGGAAGTACCAAGTACCTAGGGCTGCAGTTGAGCTACCAACAATCTTACCAACTACTGGAAGACTAGTTAACCAAGTGTTAAAGTCACCAAAGAAGGAAATACCTAAGTCACCCCAAGGGATGAAACTCAAGACCATCAAACAAAGGTCAATACAAAGAGTACAAAGACTTGTTTTTGTTTCTTTGAAAGAGTTGAATTAACATTTTCTTCATCTTCACCAACATTGAAGAATTTCATATCTTCTTCACGAGTTGCATAAGTGAGGGATTTAGTTGGGTCTTTTTGGATCTTATCTGCATACTTGTATACAAACCAAGTGCTAAGACCAGTCAAGACAACCCAGAAGATCAAACGAAGGATGATCCCTTCACCAAGACCAACACCTGCTGTTGAAGATGCGATACCTGTCGCGAATGGGTTCAAGGTAGATGCCAAACATCCAATCTGTGAACCGAGCAAGATAATGGCTACCCCAGTCAAGCTATCAAATCCAACGGCCATCATAACTGGCACAAGGAGAGGATAGAAGGCCATGGTTTCTTCACCCATACCATAAGTTGTACCACCAAGGGCAAACAAAGGCATAAGCACCAAAATCAACATTTTTCGCGACCCTTGTATTTCTTCACGATAGAAGCAATACCAGTGTCTAGCATACCAGTTTCATTGACTACACCAAGGAAACCACCAACCATCAAGATGAAGAAGGCTACGTCGATCGCTGCACTAGTTCCTTTAATCAAAGATCCTTCTTCAGGAGTCGTTCCTAGCATAGCACGAATCGGTGCCATCAATACATCCCAGATACCTTGAGGGTTTTGAGGTTGTGATTTATACACACCATCGACAAAAGCCCCTGCTGGGATAATCCAAGTCATCACTGCCATAAACGCAATGATGATTAACAATACGGTATAAGATGAAGGCATCTTAAACCCTTTTTTCGCTTTTTCACTCATTTGTTTATCCTCCTAACGCAACAAAGTTTGAGTGAGTCTTTCAAAAGGTTAAACTTTTAGAAAGCGCTTACCTATATGTTTATTTTATCATATTTAAGATTAAAAAACTAGTTTTTCCTAAACTTTTTTAGAAAAAACGAGGGGAGAAACTTTGTACAAACTCCTGTAAATATGGGGTTCACTCCCCTCACTCATGTATATGAATTAGTCTTTTACGATAATCGTTCCACTTTCAGACTCAATCAAAGCGCCAAGGTTTTCAAGTGAAGTGATGACTGCTTTTCCTTCTGGACGACCATTTACAAAGGCAATCGCAGCTTCTACTTTAGGAAGCATGCTTCCTGGTGCAAATTGATCTTGTTTGATGTACTCTTCCAATTGAGCGACATTAACATGTTCCAATTTTTCTTGGTCTGGTTTGTTGTAGTTTACAAAGACATAGTCTACACCAGTCAAAACGATGAAGAGGTCTGCTTCTACTAACTCAGCCAAACGTTGTGATGCAAAGTCTTTGTCGATAACGGCTTCAACACCAGTCAAGCTTCCATTTGCTTCTTTCACAACTGGGATACCGCCACCACCAGCAGCAACCACGACTTGACCGTCGTTCAACAAGGTACGGATGGTATTAATTTCTTTGATATCCACTGGTTTTGGTGAAGCAACAACTTTACGCCAGCCACGACCAGCATCTTCTTTGAAGGTTGCTCCTGATTTCAGCTTCTGCTTTTGCTTCTTCTTCTGAGTAGAATGGACCGATTGGTTTGCTGAGGTTGACAAAGGCTGGGTCGTTCTTATCCACAACGACTTGTGTCACAACTGAAGCCACATCTTTTTCAATTCCTTCTTCAAGAAGAGCATTTTGAAGAGCATTTTGAAGCCAGAAACCAATGCTTCCTTCAGTCATTGCAACCAATGAATCCAATGGGAAAGCTGGGTTCTTTTCAGAATCTGCTGCCAAATGTTGGAGCAAGAGGTTTCCTACTTGAGGACCATTTCCGTGAGTGATGATCAAGTCATCCCCATTTTTGATTAATTTTACTAAGTGTTTTGCTGTTTCTACAAGTGCTTCTTGTTGAGCTTTTGCAGAAGGATCAGATGAAAGGATGGCGTTTCCTCCCAAAGCAACGACGATTTTTCTTGACATAGGTTTTCCCTTTCTATAAAAAATAGGGGCAGGACTAAAGCTAGCAGTCCAGCCCCTATAGCTGTTGGTATACGGTTATAAAGTCTTAAACTTTTGGAATGTACAAGTTACCAAGAGTAGCTGCCATCACCGCTTTGATTGTGTGCATACGGTTTTCAGCTTGGTCAAAGTGACGAGCATATTTACTGCGGAACACTTCGTCAGTAACTTCCATTTCTTCTACGCCGAATTTTTCAGCAACATCTTTACCATAAACAGTGTGTGTGTCGTGGAAAGCTGGCAAGCAGTGCAAGAAGATCAAGTCTTCGTTATCAGCTTTCTTAACCAATTCCATGTTTACTTGGTAAGGTTTCAAAAGGGCAACGCGTTCTGCAAATTTGTCTTCTTCACCCATAGATACCCAAACGTCAGTGTAAAGTACATCTGCACCTTTCACAGCTTCGTCAGCATCTTCAGTGATCAAGATATGAGCGCCACTTTCTTTTGCGAATCCTTCTGCCAATTCAACAATTTCTTGTTCTGGGAAGAGTTCTTTTGGTGAGAAGATGTGTACGTTCACACCAAGGATAGCGCCTGTTACAAGAAGGCTGTTTGCAACGTTGTTACGTCCGTCACCACAGTACACAAGTGTCAAACCTTCAAGGCGTCCAAAGTTTCTTGAACAGTCAAGTAGTCTGCAAGCATTTGAGTTGGGTGCCATTCGTCAGTCAAACCATTCCATACTGGAACACCTGAGAATTCAGCCAATTCTTCAACCATACGTTGGCTGAAACCACGGAATTCAATACCGTCAAACATACGTCCAAGAACTTTAGCAGTATCTTCTGTAGATTCTTTTTTACCAAGTTGGATGTCGTTTGCACCAAGGTATTCTGGGTGAGCACCAAGGTCGATGGCTGCAGTAGTGAAGGCTGCACGAGTACGAGTTGAAGTTTTTTCAAACAAAAGCGCAATGTTTTTACCAGCTAGGTAGTGGTGTTGGATGTTGCGTTTTTTAAGGTCTTTCAAGTGAGCTGAAAGTCCGATAAGGTATTCTAACTCTGCACGTGTAAAGTCTTTTTCTGCTAAAAAGCTACGTCCTTGGAATACTGAAGTTGTCATTAATTATCTCCTTTTATTATGCATGATAAGATCCTGTCAATCAGTTTAGAGGGCTCAGTTTAGACACTGAGCCCGTCTAACCTGTAGAAGGATGATTAGATTTCTTCACGTTCGAATGGCATTGACATACAACGAGGTCCACCACGACCGCGAACCAATTCACTTCCGCGGATCTTGATCAAACGAAGTCCGTATTCTTCTAATTTCTTGTTGGTAACAGTGTTACGGTCGTATACAACTACCACACCAGGTGCGATTGTAAGAGTATTTGATCCGTCGTTCCATTGTTCACGCGCAGCAGCAACGATGTTGCCATCTCCACATGGAATCAACGTAACTTTCTACACCAAGGTTTTCAGCAAGCAATTCAGCCAAATCACCTTTTTCTTCAACGATCTTCAATTGTTCGTTTTCATAAGTTACAGAGAAGACGCGAAGGTTACCTTGGATTTCAGGGTGAATTGTGAATTTATCGTAGTCCACCATTGTGAATACTGTATCCAAGTGCATGAATTTACGGTTGTTAGCAAATTCGAAGGCCAATACTTTCTTGAAGCCAACGTTCTTCTTGAAGATGTTTACCAACAATTTTTCGATTGATGCAGCATCTGTACGTTGTGAGATACCAACTGCCAATACATCTTTAGAAAGTACCAACTCATCTCCACCTTCGATACGAGTATCTTCTTCACGGTTGTAGACAAGTTCAACTTTTCCACCGTAAACTGGGTGGTATTTGAAGATGTATTTACCATACAAAGTTTCACGGTTACGTGTATCTGCGTACATGTGGTTCAATGATACTGCATTACCAATTGTAGCAAATGGGTCACGTGTGAAGTACAAGTTTGGCATTGGGTCGATAGCAAATGGATAGTCAGATTCAACAAGGTCTGTCAATCCTTTTGCTTCTTCAGGAATTTCTGGAAGTTCAGCTTTTTGAACCCCTGCCATTGTTTTTTCAACCAATTCTTGGTTGTCTTCAATGCTGTGAAGCAATTCACGGATCGCAACTTTTGTTTGGCGTCCACGAATGTTTGCTTCTTCAAGGTATTCTTCGATGAACTGATCACGAATTTCTGGAGAAGTCAATGATTCAGCAGCCAACTGCTCAAGATAAAGTACTTCGATTCCTTCGTTACGAAGTGCTTCAGCAAATGCGTCGTGTTCTTTTTGAGCATCTTCCAAGAAAGGAATATCATCAAAAAGAAGACGTTCAAGATAGTCAGGCATCAAGTTTTCCAACTCTTTACCTGGACGGTGCAAACAAACTTTTTTCAGTTTTCCAATTTCTGAGAAAACATGAATTGGGTGTGTAGACATCTATAGTCCTCCTTTTTTCTTGCGGTTTAGCTTAGCTAATCCCGTTTACATGTTTCATTTTATCACCAATTGGTACCGCTTTCACAACCAATCTTCCATTACGAATGCCAAGAATTTGACACTTTTTTAAATATTACCCTCGTTTTATGAAAAATGAACCGCTTTCTTTGGATATTTTGCTAAATATATTCTTTTTGTGAGTAAATATTTTTTTATTTGATTTTTGAAACTTTTTAACGTTTTTGACAGAAAATAAAAGAAGCCCTACTAGGCTTCTTCAAAACTATCTAAAAAGAATGGAAGATCGAGAAAAGTTAATTTCTTATGCTTGTACTCGATTCTCTCCTCTTCTAGGAGCTTCTTTAACACTTGATTGACGGTTTCCCTCGTCGTCGCAGCTAATCTAGCCAACTCTTTCATGCTCATTGGAAAAGGAATGGTTGGACCAAACTTTTGATAATCCTTACAGAGTAGAGCTAGGGATTGAATCACACGATCACTGGCACTGGCTGCGACCACATTACGAAGCCGCAACTCCTGAAACTCCAGAATTTTTGAAAGTTTTCTCGTAATGAAGAGAACTTGTTCCATACTGGACTGGACAATTTCCTCATAAAGCTGAACAGGAATACTGAAGTATTTTACGGTTGTCATGGAAGTGGCTGTATAGTGATAAGTTGAATCTGTAAACATACCACCGTATGGGAAGACAGCTCCTTCTTTAATGTAATCCATATACGAGAAGGTGTCTGAAGAATCAAACTCCTCAATGCGGACATAGCCTTCCACCACTAAAAAAATCCGATCGCGCTTATCACCAGCAAAAAATAGGATCTGTCCCTTTGGAATTTCTCTATAATGGATTTCTACAGCTAATTTATCGAATTTTTCAACTGGAATTTCTGAGAAAGCTGGATGGGATCGAATCAACTGATAATCTTCTTTTGTAATCATTTCTATTCTTTCTTTAGGTTCTTTAGTTATTATATCATATTTATTCACTGACCTCAAAGAATGTCACCAAGATTTTAGCTATTAAAACAATATTTGCTAAGAAAAAACCTTTCCAAAACTATCTTGGAAAAGGTTCTATTTTCTTAATTGACATTAACACGGTGCCATTCATTGATTACATAGCAGAGTTGACCAAGTAAATGAAGACCATAGCCACTGATCTCCGTACTTTCTGGAGTAGTTCCCCCTAGACCAGCTGTAAAAATCGAGATGAGGTAGGGTGTTTGTTCGTAAACAATGGCTTCGACATTGAGTGCTTCCGCTACATAACCAGGTTTTTGCTGAATGACTAAATCTGGTAAATACCGTTTGTAGTATTCATTCGGGAAGGACTCTCCGATTAATTCTAGCAAGGTCGCATATTTTTCTTTATGATTCCAAAGATAGTCTAAGACTTGAATATAGTAATCAGATGTCGTTTTGTTTTCAGGACTGATGGTTTTTATTTCTGCACGGGATTTCCCATATTTTTCATACTTCCCGTAGACATTATCCATACCACCAAAGCGGTCGGCCAAGGCATATGCCGGCGTATTTTCTGAATAGACAAGAGAATACCGCTGCATATCTGGAATCGTCATAGCGCCACCGAAGGCAGCTACATAATTATCGTGCTCTCCAAGGTACTCGTAGTAAGTATTGGTAATATCAAATTCATCCGTTAAGTTTAACTTCCCTGCATCGACTTCATCCACGACTAACATATTGAGGGGCAGTTTATAGGTACTTCCAGCTGTCATCGGCTGCAACCCATTCATTGAAAACTGTTGGCCTGTCGCAGGATTTTTGTAGGTAAAGGTAATTTGGGAAGGATCAATACCATATTCAGCCATGTAGTCTTGTACAACTTCTACCAAGCCTTTATTGGCATAATCATAGACAAGACCCAAATTTTCCATGGTTTCACGATCTTGATCTATGACAGCTTGTTTTTCTTCAGGAGTTTTGACACGAGGAGGTTGGAGGGGTTGCTTCTCTTGCTTGGACTCAACTGGTTGAGCCGTCGTTCCCTCTTGAGCAAGAGGCGAGGCAGGAGCCTGATAAAGATGGAGGTAAGTTAACGCTCCAACTCCTCCTATACATAGTAAAATTCCCAACACAATCATGATCGATCGAACATTAAATATTTTTTTCATATGAAGTTAATTATAAAAGATTCTCTTTAAAATAACAAGGTATTTCCGGATCAGAAAACGATTTCTTCTAGAAGAAATTTTTTAGCGATTTCCAGGTCAATCCTTCTTCATTTCCCTAATAGCCCATCCCCTTTTGACTGTCTTATTTCCGCTTAAAGGATCCCATGATCAGTTTTGCTACTTCACGCGCAATGGTACGGAACAAGGAACTGATAAAGGAATCTTTGGCCTTTTCTAAACTAGATTTCCGCGGACGGCCCGGACTCCGTTTTTGACTGGCCTTCTCTTCTGCAACTCTTGCTTTATCTTCCTCTTCCTGCTCCTTTTCCTTCTCTTCTCTAGCAGATTTTTCAGTCAATTTTTCATAAGCTGATTCATTGTCTACTCGAACAGCATATTTTTGATGGAAAGGAGAGCTGGTAATCAAGGCCAACTGTTCACTCTCGTTTAACAAATCAAAACTCGATTGTGGAGACAAAATATAGGAGCGTTCCACCACACTTGGTTGCCCCTTTTCATTTAGGAAGGAAACGAGAGCTTCCCCTGTTCCCAACTCCGTCAAGACAGTTTCCGTATCAAATTCTGGGTTTGGTCGGAAGCTTTGAGCAGCAACTTTGATGGCCTTCATTTCTTTTGGCGTATAGGCACGCAAGGCATGTTGGACACGATTCCCAAGCTGGGCCAATACAGACTCAGGGAGATCTTGAGGATTCTGTGTAATAAAGTAGATCCCCACTCCTTTAGACCGGATAAGGCGAACGACTTGCTCAACTTTTTCAAGGAAGAGCTTGCTCGCATCATTAAACAAGAGGTGGGCTTCATCAAAGAAGAAGACAAATTTCGGTTTTTCTAGATCTCCAACTTCTGGTAAGGTCTCGAACAGACGAGACAACATCCAGATCAGGAAGGTTGAATAGAGCTTAGGGGAGTTGAAAAGACGACTCGCTGATAGAATGTTGATGTAGCCTCGTCCACTGCTGTCCAATTGCATAAAATCTTGAAGATCCAAGGCAGGCTCTCCGAAGAATTGATCTGCCCCCTCTTGCTCTAGCACTAACAAGCTTCGTTGAATAGCTCCTACTGATTGTTTACTGATATTGCCGTATTGAGCGGAATAATCTGAGGCATGGTCATAGACTTCCTTCAAAAGACTCTGCAAATCCTTCAAATCAATCAAAGGCCAATTTTTTTCTTTGGCTAATTTAAAAACGATGGCCAAAATCCCTGTTTGCGTTTCGTTGAGGTCCAACAAGCGCGCTAGCAAAAGAGAGCCCATTCCTTCAATCGTAGCACGGACTGGATGGCCTGCTTGACCAAAGACATCCCATAAGCGAACTGGAAAAGCTTGAGGTTCAAAAGGATCTGTAATACCAAGTAGTTTATAGCGCTCTTCCATCTTTGGCGTCCATTGTCCTGCTTTAGCAAGACCGGAAAGATCTCCCTTGATATCTGCTAGAAACACCGGAATCCCTTGCTGACTTAATTTTTCAGTTATGACTTTTAGGGTCACGGTTTTCCCTGTACCAGTAGCCCCTGCAATTAACCCGTGGCGGTTGAGCATTTTTAGATAAAGTGGCGTATCCACTGCTCCTTTTGTAATCGTAATACTTGTCATTTTCATTCTCCCTTTTGTAGAGGTACAGTTTTTTTCAGAAAAAGTGACACGGCTTCTTTCTTATGTAGGAAGCCTTTCTCCTCACTTTCACATACTCTTCTAGTGTATCATTTTCAGGTATAAACGCAAGAAATATCCCTCCCAAAACAGGAGAAGCATTTTACTCTACTTTGAGTAATTCTAAAAATAAAAAGCCTGAATCGAGGGGCTCCTTTAAGTGACCTCTTGATTCAAACTTTTTTTATTATGAAAGCTTATTTAGCTGCTGCGTAAAGCTCGTCTACTTTGTTCCAGTTAATCACTGAGAAGAAAGCTTTGATGTAGTCAGGACGAACGTTGCGGTATTTCACATAGTAGGCATGTTCCCAAACGTCCAAGCCCAAGATTGGTTTCTTCCCTTCTGAGATTGGTGTGTCTTGGTTAGCTGTTGAAGTCACTTCAAGCTTCCCTTCTTTGTTCACAACCAACCATGCCCATCCAGAACCGAAACGAGTGGTTGCTGCTGCAGTGAACGTTGCTTGGAATTCTTCGAATGAACCGAAGGCTTCATCGATTGCTGCTGCAAGTTCTGCTGAAGGAGCTGTCTTTTCAGGAGTCATCAATTCCCAGAAAAGCGCGTGGTTCAAGTGTCCACCACCGTTGTTGATAAGCGCTTGGCGGATATCAGCTGGGATCGATTCTACATCTGCCAACAAAGCTTCAAGGTCTTCACCAATTTCAGGGTGTTTTTCAAGAGCTGCATTTGCATTGTTTACGTATGTTTGATGGTGTTTATCATGGTGCAAGTGCATTGTTTCAGCATCAATGTATGGTTCCAATGCATCGTATGCGTACGGAAGATCTGGTAAAATAATTGCCATGGAAAATACCTCTGTTTCTTTATGTATATAAAAATGATAACGCAATCATCTAATTTATTCAACTATTCTGCTTACACAGATGGGTTGGCCAACTTTAGCAAAGCCAAATCAAATAGATAATCTTTCTCATAGGTTCCCGATTTCATTTGGAAATCGGTATCAATCAAAAGACAAATCGCCTGCTCCAAATAGCTTAAAGATATCCCTCTACTATCTCTTAGAGCAAATTTGACTTGATAGGGATTTACTTTCGACCGGTCAGCTCTGATAGGTCTGAAACGATTTGGGATTCTGTTCGTCCCTCTTGCTTCAACAGCTTGACCTGTGTGTAGATGCGGAACTGACTCAATAAAATGGCCAAAAGCTTGATTTCATCCTCTCCTTGCAGCCGAAGGTCCTTGACCAAACTGCGGGCGGAATCTATTTCTTTCTTTAGAATCATCTGGATCAGATCAAACAGATTATCCTGGAGTGTCTTTGGAATAGCCTCTTCTATATCTGTGATAGTGATGCTTGAAGCTCCCTTGTAGGTTTTAAGAAACTCCAAGTTTTTCTGAATCTCACTAAAATCAAAGCCAGATTTGATCAAAAGTTGGTCGAAGGCTTGTGAATCAATCGCTAGCCCTAGAGACTTGATTTCTTCCGTGAAATGGGCACGCAACTCCTGTTCCTTTAATTCAGTCGCTTCCAGCAACTGAGCATCCCGTTTTAAGAGCTTGACAATCCTTCGCTTGCTATCCAGTTTTCCTTCCGCAATGACAATCAAGCGAGTCGTTTCTAAAGGTGCCGATAAGTATCCTTCAAAGGACTGCAATTCATCATCCGTCAGGTATCTTTTTTTTGCGGTCGTCACATCGACAAAATGATCCAAAATCACTATTTTTTCATCCGCAAAAAATGGAAGGCTAACTAAGTCAAGCTCGACCTCTGAATATGCTGTTTCCTTCATGTCAAAATAGGAATAGTTCAAATCAGATGAATCGTAGCCAACTTTCTTTAAAAGTTGCTCTTTCATCCACTCAAACTGACCGATGTCATCTCCTGATAGAACCAGGATTGGAGGAAGGTTCTCAGCACTGATTTTTTTAATTGTTTGTAAAGCCTGCATGTTCTGAAGGTACCTCATTCCACTCTCTAAACTGATGCTGGGTCTGTTCCGATTCCATTTTCTTTTCAAGTGGCGCTTTCTCTAGTGGTGTTGGTGGAGCCGAAACAATCTGGGGAATAGCTGAAAAACTATTGGGATCCACCAAATAGGAAGGCATACTTGGCAATGAGACCACTGGATTTGTCGAAGCAAATCCTTGAGAAGAATTCTGATCCGGTTGTGCAAGTCTAGCACTTGGAAGGAGCAGGAGACAAGCCAAACAGAGCAAACCCGCAAGAGCTAAGACTAGAAAAATGGAAATAGGAGATAAAAGGTAGAGCAAGATAGGACCTAGAAATAGGAAAATCAAAGCCCAATGAAGACCCGCATCTCTCAACCGGCGAACGACTACTGCTTGCTGGGGAACAAAAATAAGATAGAGATAAAGGAGAAAAAAGATGCTGAACCAAGCTGAAACGTCCATCCCGGTCAAGGGAATCACGTCTTCCTCTGATTTCGAATTTGAAAAGAGTAAGACCAATTGGTAAATCCAAAATGGACTTGTAAATAGTAAATGCCAGGCTTGGCTAATCCAAAATTCTTTTCTATCTGATCTTCTTGAAAAATCAGCATATTGCGTCCAAAACAACTGTAATGATTTCATACTTGTAACCTCATTTCCTTGACTTTATCATAGCAATTTTCAAGCTAGAAATCAAACAGCTCTTATCGAACGGTTTCAATCGTCCACTGATTCCACCCTCTAAAACGAATCGCTCCTTGCTGGTCTGTACGAAAAACAGTCATCTGCAACTCTTTGAAGCGCTCCAAGGTTTCCTGATGAGGATGCTGGTAACGATTTTTTTCGCCCGCAGATATCAAGGCAATTTTTGCTTGGATTTTCTCTAAGAAGGCAGGGTGAGAAGATCCCTTAGAACCATGGTGGCCTGCTTTTAGGACATCCACGCGCAGTTGAGGATATCGGGCTAACAAGGTCTTTTCCCCTTCTTCTTCTAAATCTCCTGTAAAAAGGAAGGACCACCCATAAAAGCGACCGTAGAGAACAATGGAATCGTTATTACTCCCATCTCCTACTTCTACCGGATAGAGGACTTCTGCACGCCCATCAAAGATCGACAATTGATCACCAGCCTCCAACGTTTTTACCGGTAAGTTCAACCGTTTGAGCAGACGGACAAAAGAGTCTTTTTTTAAACTTCCCTTAGAAATATTTATTTCCTTTATCCTAACCTTAGTCGCAAGCACTTCCAAATCTCCCATGTGATCTGTGTCAGTATGCGTGAGAATCATATGATCAATCTGGTCAATCCCCCTGCTCTTGAGATAGGGGATCAGGGTCCGTTCTGCATTGCTAGTAGACCTTCGCTTTTTCCATTCCTCCTTTTGGCCAAAGTCCACTTTTCCTCCTGTATCAATTAAGATCGTTTTCCCTCGCCAATCACGCAACAAAATACTATCACCTTGACCAATATCAATGATGGTAATCTCATTTTCTAAAGGATGCTTCACAAGGGCGAATATAGAGCATATTAAGAGTAGAAAAAGATATCTCCACTTCTTAACCTTTCGCATCTCATAGAGACAAGCTAACAAGCACAATAGCAAGATAAAAAAATAGATGCTTGGCTGTCCAAAAACCAAGGATTGACTAGTGAAGCTCGCTAGATACTCCATACTTTTTTCCATCCAGACGAAGAAAGGATTCCAGAAGGTCAAGGGATAAAGAAAAGAAAGGAGAAAGACGACACTCAGTCCTGGCAACAACAGAAGGTCAAATAAGAGAGAAAAAATAAAGGTTAGAGGAAGGGACCAGGGTTGGTATTCTCCAAAGAAAAAAATGAGAAAAGGAAGAACCCCTAGTGTTAACACTAGACTCTCCTTGATGACTTTTCGGATTCCCTCCTTCTCCTCTTCGGAAGAGGTTAGCGTCAATATAAAAGCGTAGGCGCAGGATAAGAGGCCTCCAGCAGTCAATAAGGAGGACGGTAAGAGAAGGACTAACAAGAGGAGAGTGACTCCCATATTTTCCATTCCTTTGAGCCCAGCCTGGGCCAGGAGTTTCTGTAAGAGGCTTCGAACGACCGAAACCGAAAGCCTGTCATCCCAGCATAAAGAAGCGAAAACGGGTAAAGGAGGTAGGCAACCTTTTCCTGCTCCAATCCCAAGCGGAGAAAGAAGCGTCTAAAGGCATCTAAGAAGAAGGCAACCTGCATGCCCGACAAGGCGAACAAATGGATAATCCCCAAGTTCGAATACAGCTGGCTCATTTCTTCAAACTCCACATCTAAAAAACCAAAAAGCAAGCCCGTCATGTAGTGACTCATGGGCTGGGGAAAATGCTGGTGAACCCATACAAGGGCCTTTCGCCTCCAACTAGACAGTAGCCCTATGAAATCTCTAGGCTCAGCAGGTCTCTTTTCAAGAATGTGACTGATTTTCAAAAGGTGATAAATCCCTTGTGTTTTCAGATAAGCCTGGTAATCAAAGCCCATAAAATTACGCTGTTTTGTCGGTGTTTCCAATTCGCCTTTGATCCGTAATTCTAGCCCCTGATCCAGGTGTTTAAAATAGGCTTGTTCTTCCTCTGACTGAAGCTGGTAGAAAACCTGAAAAGTACGGCTACCTGACTTGGCACGAAAGGATAAAGCATCTCCATTCACCTTGATGGTATCCGGTAAAAGCTGAATGACCCTTGGGACCCTATGATCGCTTGACTCTTGTTTTCCCTGTTCAATCCTGAAAGCAAAACAAAGGGCAAAGAGGGAAAGAAACCCTATGAGGCACAGAAATCGTTTGCCATCGTAGCGTCTCCTAAACAAGATGAAGAAGGCCAGAAGGAAGATCGAAGCAAGCCAGTGTCCCGTGTACATCCAATAATAGAGAGCTAAAACCGGCAGGGTGAGATGAAATGGATGAATGTTGAGACTTCTAATCCACTGTAACATGCTCTTTTAACTTTTCTAACGTCTTTTGGCCAATCCCAGAAACATTTTTCAGTTCATCAACAGACTGAAATTTTCCTTTTTCCTCTCGATAAGCAATGATATCTTGGGCTCGCTTTTGACCTATCCCAGAAATCGTCTGTAGTTCTGCTTCTGTTGCCGTATTGAGATTGACCTTTCCATCTTTTGACTGCTTTTCGCCACCTGTCGTCCCAGCAGATGCGGACGCAACAGGCGCTACCTCCTCTCCATTCTTAGCAACATAGACGATGGACTCATCCTCCAATTTTTGCGCTAAGTTGACGGATTGGCTGTTGGCTTCGTCTGTCATCCCTCCTGCTTTTTGGACAGCATCATAGACCCGGCTCCCCACTGGCAGTTCGTAGACCCCTGCTTGTCTGACAGCTCCCTTCACATCCACCATGATTTTCTCTTGAGAGGAGTCCGTCTTTTCCTCACCCCTCTGTTGAGAGCTAGAAGGGAGGCTGGTGTCTTCCTTAGGAGAAGCCTCCTGATCCACCATTTCTAACTGGGAAATGACAGTTTCCGGTGCTTGTGGAGGTTGCTTGGGCCAAAAGAGAAATATTCCTCCCATCACTAGCCCCACAGCAGCCAAACCTAAAAACAGTTTATATTCCTTGATCTTCTCAATCCACGTCTCCATAAATACCCCTTTTATTTTTATTATTCGTAAAAAATCGAAGAAATAAAAAAAGAATGTCAAAAATCACATGATTTTTGACATTCTTTTTATCTAGAGTACTGCTTAGTCTTTCCGATGCTTGTCCGGATCCCATACAAAACTAGCGATATAACTAAACAAGAGGGTCAGTAAAGCGACAACCAAGACAAATGGCAGCAGTAAAAACTTCAACAAACGGATGATGATAAAAGGTTTCCGGTCATTGCGCAGTGCCTGAGATTCCGCATCTAAGCGATCAAACTCAGCCTGGATTCGTCTTGCAACTTCTTCCACTCCCTCATCATTCATTTGCAATATCAGAGATATCAATAGGGTGCCCAAAGTTCATGTCAACCCGTTCACAGGTCGCTAGTCCTTTCAAAGTCATTGGACCCGTATAAGTGACAGGCATAATACGTACCTTGGCCATCTTGGCAATCACGGCAACTCCACCCTTAACATCCTGAGAATGGCGACTTCCACTTGGAAACATAATCAAGGAACGCTTGCTTTTTTTGAGCATATTCACTGGGTATTTTATCGCTGCTGCACCTGGATTTTCACGGTCAATTGGGAAAGCCCCGCACATGCGAATCCACCATCCAAAAATCCGATTGGTAAAGAGTTCCTTCTTAGCCATAAAGATAAATTGCTTGGGTTTGGTCGCAAAGGCCATGTAGACCGGATCCCACCAAGTTCGATGAGGAGCTACGAGAATGTAATTTTCCTCTTGACTCGGAATCAGTTCCTTATGATGGTAATGAGCATTTCCATTCAGAACCCATAAAATAAAGGTCACTAAGCCACGTAAATAGGTATAAAACATGCTTTCTCCTTTGATAATTCTCTTGTTTATCCATTATACCGTATCCTTCTCTTCCCCGCAAATCTTTTCAAAAACTTGATGACTCAACAAACCGACTGCATCTAGTCTTTTTCTTAAAAAAATGATATGATGTTTTTATGGAAATGAATGAATTAAAGGGATTAACCCATGAAGAGGTCCGCAAAAAAATACAGCGTGGCCAAACCAACGAATTTAAAGCGAATACCAGTACCAGTACCTGGCAAATCATCAAGCGCAATGTCTTCACCTTGTTTAATGCTTTGAACTTTGTGATCGCCCTCGCTTTGGTTGCGGTACAAGCCTGGAGCAATCTGGTCTTTTTTGCAGTCATCTGCTTTAATGCCTTATCCGGGATTGCTACAGAGCTCCGCGCTAAACGGATGATTGATAAATTGAACTTGATGAGTAAGGAGCTCGTCACTGTCATCCGAGCCGGGGAAGAGGAAACCATTGATCCAGAGGAAATCGTCCTTGGCGACCTGATTAAGCTATCTGCTGGAGACCAAATTCCGAGTGATGCCATCGTTCAAAAGGGAGTTGCTGAAGCCAACGAAGCCATGCTGACGGGAGAAAGTGACTTGGTTCTCAAGGAAGAGGGAGATGAACTTCTATCCGGTAGCTTCTTAGCGAGTGGCCAGGTCTACGCTCGTGTCAAACGTGTGGGGGCCAATAACTATGCTAATAAATTGATGGTAGAAGCGAAAACTCTCAAACCCATCAATTCTCGAATCCTCTACAATCTCGCAAAAATCTCTAGTTTTACTGGAAAGATTATTATCCCATTTGGAATTGCCCTCTTCTGTGAAGCCTTTTTGATTAAACTGCTTCCAGTGAAAGATTCTGTGATTACCTCTTCCACTGCTCTCCTGGGTATGTTACCAAAAGGGATTGCCCTTCTGACAGTGACCTCACTCTTGACAGCCGTGATCAAGTTAGGGATGCGCAAGGTCTTGGTCCAAGAGATGTACTCTGTGGAAACCTTGGCTCGTGTCGATACTCTTTGTTTGGATAAGACAGGAACCATCACCCAAGGAAAAATGACCGTCAAAGGCATTCACTCCCTGTCTGAACACTTTTCTGAAGAAACTATCGAAGTTATTCTCGCTGCCTATATGCAAAATTCTGAGGATAACAACCCAACTGCCCAAGCTATCCGCAAAGCATATGGCGAGTTAGAACACGCTTATACAGCCGAGTCAATCATTCCATTTTCAAGTGATCGAAAATGGGGGGCCATGACCCTGACCAACTTGGGGACCGTTTATTTAGGGGCCCCAGAAATGCTCCTCAAAGAAAATCCTCCAGCGGTATTGGAAGCCCAAGCCCATGGATCACGAGTCTTGATTTTAGCTCGCAGTGTGGAAGCCATCGATATGCATGATTTGACTTTGCCAAGTGATGTAGAAGCAATCGCCGTCATTGAAATCCTCGATCCAATCCGCGAAGGAGCTGCCGAAACCTTGGATTATCTTCGCTCCCAAGATGTAGATCTCAAAATCATCTCTGGTGATAATCCAGTCACTGTTTCTTACATTGCTAAGGAAGCTGGTTTTGAAAGCTACGAAAGTTATATTGACTGTTCTAAGATTGAGGACGATGAGTTGGTGGACCTAGCTGAAAGTACAGCCATTTTTGGACGGGTTTCTCCTCATCAAAAGAAACTCTTGATTCAAACCCTCAAGGCTGCTGGTCGAACCACTGCCATGACAGGGGACGGGGTCAATGATATCCTAGCCTTACGAGAAGCTGACTGCTCCATCGTGATGGCCGAAGGCGATCCTGCAACCCGTCAAATTGCCAATCTCGTCTTGTTAAACTCAGACTTTAATGATGTTCCAGAAATTCTCTTTGAAGGTCGTCGGGTCGTCAATAACATTGGACGAATTGCTCCTATCTTCTTTATTAAGACGATCTACTCCTTCATTCTGGCCATTATCTGTATCGCAAGTGCCCTTTTCTTTGACATCAACTACTTGTTGATTTTCCCATTTATTCCGATTCAGATTACGCTGATTGATCAGTTTGTCGAAGGATTCCCTCCATTTGTCTTGACCTTTGAACGAAACATTAAGCCAGTGGAAAAACACTTCCTCAAACGCTCCTTGCATCTGGCCTTACCAAATGCCTTGATGGTTGTCTTTAGCGTCTTATTTGTTCGTTTATGGGGAGCTCATCATGGCTGGTCTAACCTGGACATATCTACCCTTTCCTACTACTTGTTAGGATCTATTGGCTTCTTGTCCGTTATTCGGGCTTGCTTGCCACTCAATATCTGGCGAGGTCTCTTAATCATTTTCTCTGTCTGCGGTTTCTACCTTTCTGCCTTTACTTGAAAGGTCTGATTGAAATCGGAACATTGACAGCTGTGACCTTCCCAGTCTACCTTGCCTTGATGGCTCTCTTTACGGGAATCTTCATCTTAGCGACCATTTATCAAAAATATGAATTTGATTAAACAACTCTTGGATAAGGATGGGACGAAAGTTCTGTCCTTATTTTTTCTTATCCCTTTCTACGCTTTTCCCCGCTCTCTTTTCATGCTATAATAAAGCCATGAACAATATCGAATTAAAAGACGGCGAACGCGTCAACCAACTATTTTCAAGCGATGTGAAAATCATTCAAAATAGAGAAGTTTTTAGCTATTCTATTGATAGTGTCCTTTTGTCACGTTTTCCTAAGTTGCCCAACCGTGGTCTGATTGTCGATCTTTGTGCCGGCAATGGCGCTGTCGGACTCTTTGCTAGCACGCGCACCAAAGCAACCATCGTTGGAGTAGAGATACAAGAAAGACTAGCGGACATGGCAGAGCGTTCCATCCAATTGAATGACCTCTCCGACCGCATGTCCATGATTACCGATGATTTAAAAAACTTGCCCCACCATTTCCCTGGTAGTAAAATCGACCTCATCCTCTGCAATCCTCCCTACTTTAAAGTGGACGAGCACTCCAATTTAAATGAGAGCCCTCATTATTTGCTAGCCCGTCACGAGATCACCACCAATTTGGACCAAATTTGTCAAGTGGCCCAACGGACTCTCAAGTCCAATGGCCGACTCGTCATGGTGCATCGTCCGGATCGCTTCTTAGATATCATCGAAACCATGAAACGCTTCAATCTGGCTCCCAAACGGATTCAATTTGTCTATCCCAAGGTTCATAAAGATGCCAACATGCTTCTCATTGAGGCCATTAAAGATGGATCGCGGGATGGTCTAAAAATTCTTCCTCCACTGTTCATCCATGAAGAAGATGGAAGCTATACGCCGGAGATTCATGAGATTTATTATGGAAACTAAAGCTTATATGTATGTAGTCCAGTGTGCGGATGGAACCCTCTATACTGGCTACACCACCGATATCGAGCGCCGTATCAAAACCCACAATGCTGGCAAAGGCGCCAAATATACACGTCCCAGACTTCCTGTGACTTTGATCTACCAGGAGTCTTTCCCCGACAAAAGAGCTGCTATGTCAGCCGAAGCACTCTTTAAACGGAAGAGCCGAGAGGAAAAACTGACCTATATCAAGCATCAACAAACCAAGCTGGATTCAGAACATAAAGAAACTAAATAATTGTTTGCACACTAAAAGGAGCCCCAAGAGCTCCTTTTTTTAATCATCTAGGATTCGTCATCAAGGGTTTTTAAAAAAGCCCAATTTCCAACGCTTTGTTTTCCATAGTCTAGCACCATAGAATCTAATAGGACGAATTCATTTTTTTCATAGAAGAAAACATTTTGCTGCGTACTGGTAATCAAGCCTAGACGCTTACAACCTTTAGCCTTGACGTAAGGTTCAATCCCATTTTGGAGGAAATGACTACCAACCCCTTGGCCCTGAACAGTTGGGCTTACAGCTAACATCATTAAATACCAGTCGAAGTTTCCGGATTTTTTCAAATGTTGCTCCGAACGCTCCACAAGGTCCAGATATTTCATCAATTTCCAAGGGCTAATGTAACGGAATAACTTGAAAATTCCATTTAGTAAGTAAGAGACCATCGAGAAATCTTTTTGTTGCAAGAGTCCTACAGCTATAATTTCTCCATCTCGTTCAGCAACTAAGCACGTTTCCCCTTTGATGTAGAGCTTGACTAACAAGGTATGTAATAGCTCAATAAAGCTGGAAAATATTCCGGCTTTTTTAAATCTTCTTTAATGACGGTTAAAAACGGATAATTCATAAAAGCATCAGCACAGACTTTTCCAATTAGCTTGTACTCATCTAGCCTTGCTTCTCTATATACGATCCTTTCCATACGCCAACTCCTTCATTCTAATAAGTCCATTATACTGTAAAATACTCTTTTTTTCGATTGCAATGTGAAATTATCACATAAATTCTTACAAATCAGAAGCCATTTGAATAGTGAATGAAAGCTTAATCAGATTTATGAACATTGGGAACCAATTTTTGATGAATGACGGAACTACTCTTGCATAGAAACAAAAAGATAGTCCTTCTAGATTTTTCTAGAAAGACTATTTGATACGTTAGGAACTAAGGAATTAAATACGCTCTTTCCAAGAAGTTGCGACTTGGTCTAAGACTTGGTTGAGCTCTTCAATGTTGCGACGACCTTCTGTACGGAGCCATTCACGAGCTGCTGCTTCGCCATTCTTGATGTAAGCTTCTACAGATCCAGCCCAAGTTGCACGACCACAGAGGACTCCATTGAAGTTCGCGCCTGCTTCATGCGCAAAGACGAGGGTTTCTTGGAAAAGTTTGGCAGAAACACCTGCACTCAAGTAGATGTATGGAAGGTTGGTTGCTTCTTCTTGTTCTTTAAAGAAGGCAAGCCGCTTCTTCACGGCTATGAACGATTTCTCCATCTCCAAATCCTTCTACGTATTTGACATTGACTGGCACTTCTACCTTCAAGACATCGATGTTGAAGCGTGGGTCTGAGAAGACTTTCATAGCTTCGATGACCTTACGAGGTTTTACTTTCGCATATTCTACAGAACCTGCATCCGCAATAGTTTCATCATAAGCCAAGATTTCAAGGAAGAATGGAATTTCTTCTGCAGCACATTCTGAACCGATGCGTTCGATATAGGCTTGTTTTTCTTGGTTGAGTTCTTCTGCACTATCCACATCATAGTAGAGCAAGAATTTCACTGCATCTGCGCCCTGTTCTTTGATGCGTTTAGCTGACCAAAGGTTAAGGCAGTCTGGCAGACGTTTTGTGCTAGAAGTGTCGTAGCCAGTTTTTTCATAAGCCAACAAGAGACCTGCTTCTGCATCCAAGACCTTGGTTGCTGGAAGTCCATACTCAGGGTCCAAGAGCATAGAAGATGCGAATGGCGTCAATTCTTCAGCCACCAAGACCTTCAATTCTTCCATTTGAGCTACTGTTGGTTCTGTGTCTTGATATTGGGCCATGAGGCGTTTCAAGGCACCACGTTGGTCAAAGGCCAAGGCTGAGATCACACCCTCTTTGGTGCTCAATTTCTAAATAGTTGCGTTTTTGTTCTGTTAATACCATCTTATACCTCTTTTACAATTATATTCTGATACAAATCATCGTAGTGGGCCATATTGACATGCCCTGTCATCTTTTCTTGGGCATTTAGCATCCCTAGGACCATAGCATGGGTCAAGAGGGCCGCGTCATCTTTTCCGCTACTGAGAGCAGCAGAAATCCCAGCCACAGTTGAATCTCCAGATCCCACTGGATTGACCACTTCAATTTTTGGAATATCGACCTTATAGAAGCTGTCTCCATGTTTGGCAAAGGCACCATCTCCACCTAAGGAGACGATAATCCATTCGATTCCTTCAAACAGTGGGTCTTTCAAAACTTCTTTTAAGTCCTCAAAATCAGCTGAAACATCCCGTCCTAAGAGTTGAGATAATTCTTCGCGATTGGGTTTAATCACCGTTGGTTTGAATGGTGAGTGAAGAACCGCTTCTAAAGATTTGCCTGATGAATCAAGTACAACCTTGCGTCCTGCTTCTTTTGCAATCTCAATTAGGCTCGCATAATAGTCCACTGGTAGCCCTGTAGGAAGACTCCCCGAAATGGCAATCACATCCGCTGTCGGCATGAGGAGTTTGAAATGATGAAGGAATCCTAAAGCTTCCGTCCGGATAATTTCTGGACCCGCTTCTAAGATTTCTGTTTGATTTCCTTCATGTAAGATGGCGATACAGTTCCGCGTATCTCCAAGGATATCATAGAAGAAGGATTGGACATCTCGTGGAAGATGGGTCTTGATGAATTGACCATTGGTCCCCCCAACAAAACCTGTTGCTCCAACTGTTTCACCGCTCTCAGCTAGGACACGGGTGACATTTAATCCTTTACCACCAGCCGTCTTAGAAACTTCCAACACACGATTCACAGTATCCAACTTTAATTCTTCCAAGGGATAAGAAATATCAATGGAAGGATTCAAGGTGACAGTTAAGATCATAAGCTCACCTCTTAGTCGTGGTATTCACCACGATCCCATTTTTCAAGGAATTCTGTAAAGAAGTCTGCATCCTCTTGGTGATCATTATGAGTTTCCAAATGTTGAATCTTGGCAATCAATTTCTTGTTTTCTTCACTTGGTTTGTATTCTGCATGGATGAAAGCTTCAATGATATCACACATGAGCAATTCACCGGTTACTTCCCACCAAAACCAATGACATTAGCATTGAGTTCTTCTTTTGCATAAAGAGCCGTTGTCATGTCGCGTACCAAGGCTGAACGAATTCCAGGAACCTTGTTAACAGCGTTGTTAATTCCAACACCAGTACCACAGATACATACTCCAAGATCAGCTTGACCACTAGCTACTGCTTCTCCGACTTTTTTCCCAAAAATTGGGTAGTGGGTACGCGCGTGGTCATATGTTCCGAAGTCAAGAACTTCATAACCTTTTGATTTCAAAAATTCAGAAACAGCCATTTTTTCATTTGTGACAATATGGTCACATCCAATTGCGATTTTCATTCCTTTACTCCTCCCCTTAGCACATCTTGTTGAGCATATCGACACGGATTTGGTGGCGACCGCCGTCATACTTACCGTTTACAAAACCTTTGGCGATATTTTTGGCCAATTGGTCACCCACGATTTGAGCGCCCATGGTGATCATGCGAGAATTGTTGTGACCACGAGTCATGTAGGCAGAACGCTCATCTGAAACTTCTGCCGCAACCATTCCTTTAATTTTAGTAGCGACCATGAATGGGCCAGCTCCATAAGCATCAATAACAATACCAAGATTGTCTTCTGCTTGTTTGACTTCCTTAGCGACAGCCAAGGTCACATCCACAAAGTCTTGCCCTTCTTCTGTCACATCCACTACTTGGAAACCTTCTGCTTCCAAATATTCTTTGACTACTTCTTTTAAGCGGATACCTGCTGCATCCGCACCAATAATAACTGACATATTATGCTCCTTCTTTTAATTCATTTTTCAATCAAATACAGAAACTTCTATATTCAACAACATTATTTTCTATAAAATTTCGATTTCAAAACTTAGTTCAGCTGTTTGACCTGCTGGCAAGAGACGAACTTGCTTTTTATATTCCAAATAATCACTCTCTTCAAGGGAAGTGGATAAACCAGACCAAGGTTCTAAAGCGATAAATGGCCCTTTATTTGGCGTTGTCCAGATAATCAAGTTTGAAAAATCTGGAAAATGCAGACTTACCCCCTTCTCGTGCTTTTTAGAGCGGAGAGTCACCCTTCTTGATTGTAAACAATCTAAGGTGATGGCATCCTTATGGAAGAGATCGTAATCGAGATTTAGGATTTTTTCTTGCTGCAAGAAAGGTGTCCGGTCAAAGACGTTTAGCAAGCCTGTCTCTGGATAGGATTTTGGAATGCTACAGGTCTCTTCTTGTTCGAACTCCAGGTAGTAATCTTCAAAACCTTCATCCGCCAGTAACGGACAATTAAATCCTGGATGACCACCAACGAAAAAGGGCATGACTCCTTCTTCACCAAGATGGTGAACCCGATAGGTTACTTGAATGGTTTACCTAGCAATTGATAGGAAATTTCTAATCTGAAATGGTAGGGATATTGCTGATATATTTCTTCCGTATCTTCTATCCTAAAAGTCACCTGATCTTCTGTTTGCTCTACCAGCTCAAAATTTTTCTTGCGAACTAGCCCGTGGCGAGGGATCTTCCCAACACCTTGAGGGCGATACAAGGTCGTATCATTTCGAACCGAACCACAGATAGGAAAGAGAACTGGGGCTTGACCACTCCAATACTGAGCATCACCCTGCCAAAGATATTCAATACCATCCTGATCCTTGATAGAGGTCAGCTCACCACCTAACTCCTTGAAACAAACTTCCAGATCATTATTTTTTAAAGCTATCCTCATATTTCACTCCTTAGCATGTTATTTTAGAGAAAAAACTAGGCTACCCCTCCATGTCTGGAAAATTGATACCCTAGTTTTATCAAGTTACATATTTAGGAGCGGATTATTTTGCATTTGCTGCGTATTCTTCGTTACGTTTGATCATTTGTTTTCTGTACCATGCAAAGATTCCAACGTAGAATGCTAAGAAGGCAACAACACCAACAATAGCTTTGATGTCTCCTGTAGTTGCGTTACCAATAGTCCAACCAAGAAGTTTTTCAACTGGTCCTTCAAGAGTTGAGTGAGTGATCAATTGAGCTTTATCAACTCCTTCTGGGAAGGCATTGACACTTTTCGCCAATACTGTTGCAAATGGTGCGATAAGAGTACCTGAAAGAAGGAAGAGTGGCAACAAGAGTGTTCCAAATACGATCATACGGATCAATTTACCACGTGTTACAACCAACAAGGCTGGAGTCACACCCATAGCGATGATCCCTGCAAGTGGCAAGATACCATTTCCGACTTTAGAAAGAAGCACTGCTTCGATCAACATGATTGGTGCAAGTACGTTCGCACAAGCCCAGATTTCAGCACGACCAGCGATAAATGGCCAGTCCAAACCGATGTTGAATTTACGTCCTTGAAGACGTTTAGTAGCAACGTTTGTAATACCTTGTGACAATGGTTCTACCGCTGCGATGAACCAAGAACCGATCAATGAGAATAATTCCAAGCAGACACCGGCAGTCAAACCAAGGCTCAACCAACCTTTAATAACCAATTCCCAAGTTTTAGCATCAGCTACATCAGCAACTGGATGTGGAGTACCCATGATACCGATGACAATACCAAGAAGGAAACCGATAAAGAATTTAGATCCCCAGAAACCGATCTTCTTGTTCAATTTTGCTGCGTCGAAGTCGTATTTATCAAGACCTGGGAAGAATTTATCAAAGATTTTATCCAAGACCATGATGATTGGGTTCATCATGTAGTTCATGTGAGTTGATGTCATTGGTGAAGAACTAGGTGCATTCAACAAGTCATCAAATGTTGGTTTCATCAAGTCTGAGTTGATGATCTTCATAATCCCTACAAGGACTACTGCTAGAGTTGCAACGAAGAGAGAAACTCCTGCGCTAACTCCATTTTTATCAGCATACCATTTAATCAAAAGACCTGTGATAGACAAGTGCCAAATATCGAAGATATCGACGTCAAGTGTATCTGTTTTCTTCAAAGCTAGCATAACAACGTTGACAACCAACATAACTAGCAAGAAGTAAAGTGTCCAGGCAGACCCCCAAGTGATGGTCGCAAGTGGCGCCCAACCTACGTCTGTGATATTCAATTGAATACCAGTGTTCTCAACGAATTTTGCAAGAGACGCTGAGAAAGCTCCATTCAACATACCGATGATTGCACCGATACCAGTAAGGGCGATGGCAAGTTTAATACCACCTTCAAGCGCTTTGGAGAATTTCACTCCAAACAAAAGTGCCAATAGAGTTAGGACGATCAACATGATGATCGGTGCACCCATATCTAGAATGGGTTTGAAAAACTTATTGGCAAAATCGATAATGCCATTCATAATAAATCCTCCCGATTTATATTTTTATATTTTACAAAATTAAGAATGTCAGCAGTTCCAGGCATAGGAATCGCTCACAAAATACAGATGAACAAATTAGCTTAAGCCGTGTTCTTTGATGGCTGCTTCGATATTGTCATATACCGGAGCGCTCATAGCTGGAATACGGAACAAGATTGGACCAGCTTCAACTACTGGAATACCAGGATCAAAGCCTAAATCTGTTGCAGCGATTGGTGTAAAGATATCATAGCCTTTAATCAAGTCTTCATTCACATCTTTTACCATTACCGCATCACATTGTACATCATATCCACGGTTTGAAAGCTCTTCTTCTAGAGCACTTTTAATTTGGTGGCTTGAGTTAACCCCTGCACCACAGGCAGCTAAAATTTTAATCATTTGAATGACCTCCATTATAAATATATTTAATTGTTACTATTAAGCAATCGCTTCTGTGATATAGCGATATAAGTCTTCTTCAGTTTCCAATTTCGACATGTTTTCAAGATTTCCGTTTGTCGTAAAGAAATCCATCAAATGCGCCAAAATGTTTGTTTGGCTGGAACTAGAATTGTTAATGATGAAGAATAAAAGAGAAACTTCTACTTCTTTATCAGGTGCAATCATATTGTGGAAGGTTACCGGATTTTTCAATCGAACAACTACAATATTCTCTGTTAGGTTATGGATGATATCCGTATGAGGAATCGCTACATTCGGAAGATCCTTTCCTAGAAATTCCATATCCAAGCCAGTAGGGAACGATTTCTCTCTCTCTTTTAATGCAGCTCGATAAGAATCTGTCACAATCTGACGTTCTTCCAATAAAGTTGCAACCTGGTCAAACAATTCTTCTTGATTCGCAACATCTAGGCAAAAGACTAATTCCCGATTAAACAGTTGATTTAATCCCATCTTTTCACCCCTTCCACTTTTTAAATATCTTTTAATTACATGATAAGTATATCACTATATGAATGCGCTGTCAATTACAATATGTAATTTTTTGTTCTTTTTTGTTTATTTTTTATAGATTTATTTATAACCCCTCCCCTATTAAAGGATATAAAAAAGACCAGAATCTGCTTGAATCCTGGCCGTTTAGCTGTTTATTTTCTAATTTTTACAAAATTTTTGTATAAGAATTGTATTTTTCTCGCACCTTATTAGAGATAGAATGATCGGTAATCACCGCATCTAAATCATCTAGACGGTAAAAAGCATAGAAAGAATAGCTGTCAAACTTACTGTTATCTGCTACTACATACTTTTCAATGGCATTGTTAAGAATAATTTTATTGCCATTTCCTTCTTCTTCGTTTGCTGTCATTGCTGTATGACCATCAATTCCATTTACCCCGATAAAGGCTTTCGAAACCTTAATTTCCTTTAAGAGCTTATTAGCAAACTGCCCTACAAAGGTCTGTGTCTTGACCCTATATCGACCTCCCACTAGGATAATGTCATAATTGGGTTGATCTTTTAATTTTTCAAAAATAGGTAGGGAATTGGTGACAATACTGACATGTTTCCCTTCAAGATAATCGCCAATAAAATCCGTAGTGGTTCCAGCCCCAATAAAAATTGTATCGCCTTCATCGATTAAAGCCGCACATTTTTGAGCAATCTCCCTTTTCTCTTCCACGTTCAACATGTTCTTTTCTGTATGAGAGACTTCTGTCAGACTATCCTTGATTTTTCGATGGGCCCCTCCATGAACACGAACCAATAGGTCTTGCTCCTCTAAGTCCATCAAATCCCGTCGAATTGTCATATCCGTTACACCCAAGAGATCACTTAGATCCTTAACAGAGACCACTTCATTTTTATCCAACTCTTGTAAGATTGCTACATGTCTACTCTCTTTCATATGACGTCCTACTTTCCTATTTCTGCTTTCATTATACTATAATAGTGAACATTTTCAATAAGAAACCAACATTTTATCGATTTTTTTCTATATTAATCACTTATTTTGTTGATCGTTTTTGTGAATTGATCATTTTTTTGTTCACTTTTTTAAAAAAAGTAGATTTTTTTTAGCAAATCTGTTGACAGGACTTATAAAAAGTTGTATTCTTAATATGTTAACAGAATTGATAGCGCTACCACATAGTGATAGCAAACGTTTTGTTTACGAATTTCGGTCTCCTTATAAATATACAAGGGTAAACAACTGTTTACCCTTGTATTTTTTATTTATCTCCTTTGTTACGAATCACAAAGCCTGTTTTCTTCTCGCTTGAAGTATTACGAGGTTTTTTATGATCCTTACGGTAACGCTTCTCTTTGTCAAAACGATCATTGGAACGACCACCCTTTCGGTAGTCATCACGACGACCATTGCCACGACGATCACGATCTCGACGGTCATCACCACGACGTCCACCGCGACCAGACTTGCCTTTTCCGCCAAATCCACCACCAGATGGTTTGAATGGTAATGGTTTTTCACGCGCAATTTCAACTTCTGGAAGACTATCTGGATCCTGAACCGTCAAGCTAAGGATGTACATGGCCAATTCTTCTGGGCTGAATTCTGCAGCCAATTTACGAGCATCCTTTGCAATTTGTCGAAGTTACCTCGAATAGCTTCATCCGCAAAGTCACGTTCAATTTTCTTAAGAGCTACTTGCTTCTTGGCTTGGAAAGCTTCTTCTGCACTTGCAGGTTTAAGACCTTTCATGCGTTTCTTTGTTAAATTCTCGATAATTTGGAGGTAGCCCATTTCATTTGGGGCCACGAAGGTAATAGACTGGCCTGACTTACCTGCACGCCCTGTACGACCGATACGGTGAACATAACTCTCAGGGTCTTGTGGGATATCGTAATTGTAGACATGAGTCACACCTGAAATATCCAAACCACGAGCAGCCACGTCTGTTGCAACTAAGACATCAAGGTTGCCATTTTTAAAATCACGAAGGACACGAAGACGTTTGTTTTGGTCCAAATCTCCATGGATACCTTCTGCACGGAACCCACGGATTTTAAGCCCACGAGTTAGCTCGTCTACACGACGTTTGGTACGACCAAATACGATCGCAAGCTCTGGTTGCTCCACGTCCATGAGACGAGTCATGGTGTCAAATTTTTCTTGTTCCTTAACTCGGATATAGTACTGATCTACTAGTTCAGTTGTCAACTCTTTGGCAGCAATCTTCACATGCTCAGGGTCTTTCATAAATTGAACCCCGATGCGTTTGATAGCTTCAGGCATGGTTGCTGAAAAGAGTAAGGTTTGACGATTTTCTGGGACACGAGAGATGATGGCTTCAATATCCTCAAGGAAGCCCATGTTGAGCATCTCATCTGCTTCGTCCAGGATGAGGGTTTCAATGTCTTGTAATTTCAAGGCCTTGCGTTTGATCAAGTCTAGGAGACGACCAGGAGTTCCAACTACGATATGAGCACCTGATTTAAGCGCCTTGATTTGTTTTTCAATACTTGAGCCACCGTATACTGAACGGACTTTTACACCCTTGCTTCGACCAAAGCGGAAGAGTTCTTCCTGACTTTGCACAGCTAGTTCACGGGTTGGTGCAATGACCAAAGCTTGAATGGTCGCTTCTTCTGTACGAATTTTTTCAAGGGTTGGCAAGCCAAAAGCTGCAGTTTTCCCTGTACCAGTCTGAGCTTGACCGATAACATCTTTTCCTTCAAGAGCCAAAGGAATGGTTTGTTCTTGAATAGGACTTGCTTCTACAAATCCTGCTTTATCAACTTCTGCTAACAATTCAGCAGATAAGTTCAATTCATTAAATTTCATTTTTTTCTTCTTTCTAAAGATGGTGCGAAGCCATCCTATAGCGCTTAGTTTATACTTTTCTTGTCATGACGTACTTTCAGTTTTCATGAAAGACCGTGTTGCTTCTTTTCCACTAAAGAAAAGTACTGCTTTTTTGCAACTTATCTAGTATACCATAGACCAGGGTTAAAAGATAGTAAAACGAAACAGGTTGAAAAGTTTTTATTGGGTAAACCCTTTCAAAGATTCTCTTTCCACCTTCGATTGATTTTTGCGTCCCTTTCCAATTTCTTTTTTAAATTTGCAATAATATAAAAGACTGGAAAGTCTCTTCTTTCATTTGAAGCACCTCATAAAAACAGCGTTACAATAGGCTTTCTAAAAATTTTTACTCACAATAAATCCCCTTTTATTTTGGGATTGTTTCCTTGATTTTTAATATGAAAATATGTATAATGATTCTAGTATCTAGGTTATTTCAGTATCATTAAAATGCTTCATTCATTTGACTGATTCAACGATTCAATCCAATTATAAATTGTTTATAATCCACTCAGTACTTTTAAATCTACTCCTACTATTTCCAAGAAGATTTTGTACAGTCGATCACTTGTATCAAAACTGCCTCTTCTTCTTAGGGGAGGCAGAGTTAAAAATGAAGGTTTTTCTGAAATAGCCAAGATACGAAAGAGGTAAGGAATTTCTTCCCTACCTCTCTTTTTTTATCGTTTATGAGCAATCCAGCGCAAGATTCGTGATAAAATCAACCACAAGACGAAGCTAGCGATCGAAATATAAATCCAGGCATTGGGATCGTTTGTAAATGGCAATGGAACGTTCATTCCAAGAAACCAGTGACAACTGCTAAGACCGCCAAGAGGGCTTCTAAGATGGTCAAGGTTGTCAAATTATCATTCAGATTGTTATTCAGGATATTATTGTAGGAGCTAGACAATTGTTGCAAGACCTGAGAGTTTAACTCTGTCATGGAGACCAACTGCCGGGCCTCGATCATGGCATCATCAAACTGTTCTTTTTCCACATCATCTAATTGACGATAGATCAGGTGAGCCTTGATATGTTCGAGCAACATACGATTTTGCTTGGCCGCAGATACCAGATAAACCATACCCGTTTCCAAGTCAGAAAGAGCATAAAGGTTCTTACTGGTCGTGGTTTTTCGCAAGAGACGATTGATTTCGTCCTTATGTTTATCCAGACGCTCAATAATCGGATAATAAGCATTGCTGATCATCTCGAGGCCAGCAAATAAAAGTTTAAAGGTAGATAAGCTTTCATGAGCATCGACATAGCGCTCCATTTTTTCGATAACATAGGCATTATCCCGGTTACTGATGGTGACTAGTCGAGGCCCTTGAATAATAAAGGTCATCGGAATGGTTTCATAATATTCCTTTTCCTTTTCCATATCCAATACATTATAGATAAAGGTCACAGTCCCATTTTCACGATTATAATCCATATGGGCACGTTCATTCTTATCCAGTGCATATTCAATGGTTTCTTGATCAATATCATACTTTTGATACAATAGGGAGGTTTCCGCAATCAAGTCAGAATCAATATTAATCCAACTCCGGCCATCTCCTAACTTTCTTTCAACGAACATTTCGTTTCCTCTTTACTTTATCTGCCAGTGCTCCTACCCGATTATCCAAAATCACTATACGAGAGTTCTGTCCTCATTCACTGATCAACGCAACACAGCTGCTGCCAAAGCCTGCTGGATTTCGATGACACTATTATCACTCTTAAATTGGAGTGTTTCTGATGGTTCTACAGCCGATGAGACCCAAATTTAATTCAGCATCCAAATCAAAATGACCAGATGTTTCTACTGAAAAACGCGAAATAGAACGATAAGGAAGAGATTTATAAGATGTTTTCTTCCCTGTCATCCCTTGTTTGTCCACCAAAATGAGACGGTACTCAGTAAAGACAATCAAGTCACGAATCAAGCTAAAAGCCAAGGTTACCTGCTCACCTGGAACTAGGATATCCCCTAAATCTTTTTCAACCTTATCGACGTCTTTTTGAGAAGCATTGCCCATCAAACCTGCAAAAATACCCATGATTATTTCCTCCACAACTTGTGCATTTTCTATCTTTATAACTATACCATATTTTTTGCGAGTTAAAAAGTTGCAGGAAGTTTTTTTAGATAGTATAATGTAAGAGTCACAAGAGGAGCAAGTGCTGAGATTGGCTAGCTTGGATACCAGAGGTGTTCGTTACTGGCCTAAACTCTTACCACCTGATCAGGTTAGGACCTGCGTAGGGATGTGTCTCAAAACAGAATGAAATAGAGAACTTCTATGACGTCGTTTTGGTGTGGCAACAAATGAGCCAATCAAAACGATTGGTATAGGAGGTTTTTTTATGTCGAAAACTACGGTTCGACCAATGATTGAGGTCGCTCTCTTAGCGACCATTGCTTATATATTGGATTTGGTTACTCAACCCATGTCCTTAGGTCCTTGGATTTCTCTATCCTTTAAAATGGTTCCTATCTTTCTCCTCAGTTTCCGCTGGGGCGTCAAGGCTGGTGCCATGGGGGGATTCATCTGGGGACTCTTGCAAGTCGTAACAGGGGAAGCAGCTGGTGGTTGGTTGACTCCAATCCAAGGTTTCTTAGAATACTTTGTAGCCTTCAGCTTGATTGGTCTGAGTGGAATTGTCAAGCCTGCCCTTGATAAGGCTATCCAAGAAAAGAAACGACTTCAGACACTCACATATATTACTGCCGGAGTCGTCTTGGGTGGTTTTGCACGCTACCTCATTCACTATATTGCAGGTGTCATCTTCTGGGGAAGCTATGCTCCAGCTGGCCAAAGTGCCTACATTTATTCTCTTGTTGTGAATAGTTCGTCCTTCTTAGGGGAAACCATTGCTAGCCTCATTGTCTTCTTTATCTTACAAGAATTTTTGGGAAGACTCCTTATTACAGAACAATAATAAATATTCTTATAAACTTTCCTTATGTGAGAACGGACGTCAGCGAACTTCGAAGAAGTTCCATGACTTAGTTTTGAGCCTGAGGTCTCAAAACTCCCGAGTGCTAGCAACAATAATGTTTCTAGCACTTTTCTCACGGCGGAAAGTTTCAGTCCTTGCTTTAAAAACACAAAAAATATAGAATTATTTTTATTTATTGAACAACCCCTTGGTTTTTATGGAAAAAGAAAATTTGTCGATATCCAAAAGCCAGCTCGCTTGAGCTGGTTTTTTTAACTAATATATTTTATTACCAAAGTAATCCGAGAGACTAGTTAGCTAGGCCGCTTTCTAACTTTTAGATTACGACACTGAGTTTTACAAATCGATTCCATTTGTAAAACTCAGTTAGTGAGGCAGTTAGGCAAGTCTTATAGGACTTGCCGTAGTCTACTTAGATTGCTTTGCAATCAAGTAGGCTTACTGAATCACATTTTTTCCTCTAGTTCAACATCTGGATACTTGTCCGCAAACCAACGGAGGGCAAAGTCGTTTTCAAAGAGGAAAACAGGCTGGTCAAAGCGGTCCTTAGCCAAGATGTTCCGGCTTGAAGACATGCGCTCATCTAAGTCCTCTGGTTTGATCCAGCGAACGGTCTTTTTACCCATTGGGCTCATGACCACTTCTGCATTGTATTCATTTTCCATGCGGTGTTTGAAGACTTCAAACTGTAGTTGCCCGACAGCTCCCAACATGTATTCACCTGTTTGGTAGTTGGTATAGAGCTGGATGGCCCCTTCTTGCACCAATTGCTCAATCCCTTTGTGGAAGGATTTTTGCTTCATGACATTCTTAGCAGATACCTTCATGAAGATTTCAGGGGTAAAGGTTGGCAGTGGTTCAAATTCGAACTTGTTTTTTCCAACAGTCAGCGTATCCCCAACTTGATAAGTACCAGTATCGTATACCCCGATGATATCTCCCGCTACGGCATTGGTCACATTTTCACGGCTTTCGGCCATAAACTGAGTGACATTAGAAAGTTTGGCTCCCTTACCAGTACGAGGGAGGTTAACACTCATCCCGCGTTCAAATTCACCCGATACAATACGGACAAAGGCGATCCGGTCACGGTGACGAGGGTCCATGTTGGCCTGGATTTTAAAGACAAAGCCTGAGAAATCCTTGTCATAAGGGTCGACAAGCTCTCCATCTGTCTTCTTGTGGCCATGTGGTTCTGGAGCAAACTTAAGGAAGGTTTCCAAGAAAGTCTGTACTCCAAAGTTCGTCAAAGCTGATCCGAAGAAGACTGGTGTTAATTCACCCGCAAGGATGGCTTCTTCTGAGAATTCATTTCCAGCTTCTTGCAAGAGTTCGATATCGTCTTTCACTTGTTCGTAGAAAGGATTGTTAGCAAAAAGCTTGTCCCCATCTTCTAGACTAGCAAAACGCTCATCTCCTTTATAGAGCTCCAAGCGTTGGTTATAAAGGTCATAGAGTCCCTCAAAGGCTTTCCCCATCCCAATCGGCCAGTTCATTGGGTAACTTGCGATGCCCAAGACTTCTTCCAGTTCTTGCAAGAGGTCCAGTGGCTCGCGACCGTCACGGTCCAGCTTGTTCATAAAGGTAAAGACTGGGAATGCCACGGTGTTTGACAACCTCAAACAATTTCTTGGTTTGGGCCTCGATACCCTTGGCAGAGTCCACCACCATGACTGCAGCATCTACCGCCATCAAGGTACGGTAGGTATCTTCTGAAAAGTCCTCGTGCCCTGGGGTGTCTAGGATGTTGACCCGTTTTCCATCATAGTCAAACTGCATCACCGATGAAGTTACCGAAATCCCACGTTGTTTCTCGATATCCATCCAGTCAGATTTAGCAAAGTTACCTGTTTTCTTTCCTTTTACCGTACCGGCTTCCCGAATCTCTCCCCCAAAGTAGAGCAACTGCTCTGTAATCGTCGTTTTACCAGCATCCGGGTGGGAGATGATGGCAAAGGTACGGCGTTTTTTAATTTCGTCAGTTATTGTCATTCTTTCTTCCTCAGTTATTTTTTTAAAACGTATTTTTTAGTAGGTAGGATCCTTCTACATTGGTTCTCTCCTTTTACCTTAACTAACCTATTATAGCGGAAATAGAGCCTTTTTTCAATCGTCAGTATAGTTACAATTTAAAAAGCCCGAGTGAGAACTACAATAGTTCTACATCCTAGACTTCATTAAATAACAAGTACTATTAGAAGGCGCCAAATCCTCCTCCTCCACCACCTCCAGAGAAACCACCGCCGTCAAAGCCACCACTGCCATCTGAAGAGTTAATAGAGAAGTTTGAAACACTATAGGAATTATCTGCATAGGCCATTAAAGTAGAGCCATCTAGAAAGGTATTTGAAGAGGATGTTAGCCAAACAAGAGCATCCCAGTCTTCATATGGTAAGGAAATCTGATGATTTTGGAGTACCTGACTCACTTTTTTAGCTTGACCATACAAGGTCGCGTACACCAAAATACGATTCCATAGGACCACACTCTCAAGTTCTGCTTGGTTGAAATTTGGAATACTTTCGATCATATTTCTAAAAGCCATCCATTGGAATTGCGAATCCAAGTTCTCTAAGGATTGTAGATGATCTTCACGGATTTTCACAACAATATAAAATGGAATGAATAACAGAACCAAAAGTAAAATGATCCAAAAATAGAATGAAGATATGTGTGAACCAAATCCAAATGTTAAGAAACACATGCTCACAAATAAGATCAGTAAGAGCCAAAAGTGTAAGGCACAGCCTGTTTTTGAAAAAGCTTCTTCTTTCTCAGTTAAGTCTCTAAAATAAGAGGGCAATCCTAATTTCGCAATCTCCTTGTCAACACCTTTTGACAATTGCTGGGCATCTTTTTTTAAAAGCGATTGAACATCACTTCCGACCTTTCGAATGCGATCTCGTTGCGCCTCTGTTTTAGCAGCCCGAAAATCTTTTTTTAGAGCTACTTGATTAATTTTATATTTTGAGAATACCTCGCTGATATTGATTTCCGTTTCTTGATCAAAGATCATGTCAATAAACTTCAATTCAAAATCAGCCAAGCCTTCATGGTGAAGACAGGTCAACCTTTCCCCGTTTTCATTCCTAGTCAAACGAAGATTTCCTCGGTCAATGAGATCTAACATTGTTACTTGAATGAGATGGTTAAATTTTAATTGACCTTTCTCTCTAAATATCACCATTTGTTCAAAATCAAGTTGATACAGCGCCTTAGCTAGAACTAATGGTGGTAAATTCTGCGGTGGTTCGTATAATCTTACTCCTTTTGCAATCCGACGATTTCTGGTACTGATCATATAGCGAATCCATGGAATAAAAGCTAGGACAAATAAAAGAATCGATACAATTGGCACGACTCTGAGAAACAGTGTCTTGTAGATGAATGTTTTTTGTTGAATGGATCTCTCTTTTTTTAGGAATTTATCTTTTCTATTTTCTTTTTTTATCTTATTAGATTGGCCTCGACGCAGAGCTTCTGTCATGGGCCAGTATGCGTGGAGTTCCAATTTTCCATTCTTTGGGAAGTTCCGTAACTGAATGTGATAGCCAGTCGCAGTCCGGTCAATCTGGGCTGGTGGCTTAAAATAACCGGTATGAGCATACAATTCTCCCTGCTTGGCATCCAAACCATCCACATAAAAATCTAATTTCGCGATATCCTCATCCCCATCTGAAAGAGGAAACCAATTGAGCTCCGCTATATCGGAATACAGGTCTAGAATATGATCAATCTTCCATACAACCTTGATGGTAACTTTGCCTCCAACAATCCTCGAATTGTAGATTTAATAGACGACCATCTCCGAGATCCGATTCTTCTACACGAATATCTCGTTTTTCCCCGTCCACATAAGCTTCAACTTGAGGATTTTCATGGATTTTAAATCCTTTAGGAAGGGGATCTGCACTCCCTAAAGTTACATACTGACCATTGTAGCCCGTATGAAAATCATAGGTAATCTCTTGAGTGAATGTTGCCTGGCTATCTTCCTGCAAATGGAGGTGTCCTACATAGGACTCAATCGAATACTGAACGTTATCCTCTGCCTGAGCCGGACTAACTGTGCAAAATAAGCCACACAAGATACAAATGACTAGTAAAAACCTCTTCATTTCAAACTCCTATTAACTAAAAGAAGGTTGAGACTGATTGTCTCAACCTCCTTCAACTTTTTATCGACTGACTCTTTTTCTAACAGGTCTGCGACTGAAAAATACATTAAAGAGAAGCAAGGCTGCTGCTAGGATGCTGGAAACCACGACATAATTCACCAAGAGACTATCCCCTTTGATAATTGGTGGTCGCGCCATGAGTCCATAATTGCCTCCAGTGACTTGGTTGACTCCCACAAGGAATAAATCCAAGACGAAAGTATAAAGAACAATCTCTCGATTTTTTAAGAGACTCGAATCATAGCATCTCAAGAGATAAATCAAGGAATTAACCAAGAGACAGTAATGCCCTAAGAGAAAAGAAAAGCTCGTAATATGAGGGAAGGTATAGGGATCAAAGACCGGATAACCCAAGGCAAAGATCGCCCCACTGACTCCCATCAAGGCAAAGAACTGCTTGCTCTTCCATCTGTCTGGCAAGAGCAAGACAGCAAACATGGCCAAACGGCAATGGTACAAGGGTAAACTATTGGACCAGGGAAGTTGAAAGCAAAATACCAGATATAGAGACAGATCAATTGAAATATTTGTAAGTTTCGAAAGATCTTCCGAAATTGTTCATTTTGATAGTAACGTAATGAAGCCCAAACTGCCATTAGGATTAAAAGAACCATGACCCCATACCAGAGGAGCGGTATAACAGGTGGTGCAGTGGATTCAGTTGTAAAAAAATGATGCATAGGATCTCCTTATTAAACGGATTCAGATGTTCTTTTTCTTTTCTTACTGGACTTAACGATTGCATTGATCAGGATAAGGGTCCCTGTCATCAGGATGGTCACGATCAAATAATTTAGCACAAGTCCATGATCACCAAGTACAGGAGGACGACGCATAAAGCCATAATTTCCACCTGTTACAAGATTTGCGAGCTGAATAATAGCATTAACCCCAAAAGTCATCTGACAGATTTTCCAGGCATCCCTTTCTTCCACCTGGTAGGATTGGACCAGATATATCAAGCAATTGGCCAAGAGGGCCCAGTGACCAAAGACATTGTTGATCGAGGATACGTGAGGAAAAGGATAGGGATAAAAGACGGGATGAACCAAAGCCATGATAGAGCCAAAGACTCCTACCAGGGCAAAATATTGTTTGAAGCTTCCCCTAGGAGCCAAGAGAATGATCCACATGGCCATCCTGCTATGATAGAAGGGCAGGCTCTCCGAAACAGGCAAGCGTGCTGCAATATACCAAGCATTGATAATCAGCAACTGGATCAACTGCCCCCAATACCAAAAGTTTTGATAACCTTTGGAAGAGGCCAATCGAATAGACAGAAGGCCCACCACTACCAATGAGGTTGGCAACAAGAAATACCAAGCCCCCAATTGAGGAGGAGCCGTTGGTTGACTAGTGAAAAATAAATCCCAAAGTGGCATGATTTCCTAACCTCAGCTCATCTATTTTCTATTCTGAACGCGAACCAACAGTCTCTTCAACCATCTTGTATTTGTACTTATAACGTTGGTTGACTAAGAAAATTCCAGCTACCATCGCAAAGCTAACCAAGAGGTAGTTTAAGAGAGCACCGTGGTCCCCAATGATTGGTGGACGCCGTAAGAAGCCGTAATCCCCTTTCGTCAAAAGGTTGACCAAGAAAATCACAGCATTCATACCAAAGGTAATCTTGAAAATTCTCAAGCTGTCTTGTTTTTCAGATTGATAATGATCCTGTAGGTAAATCAAACTGTTGGCAAGCAAGGCCCAGTGACTAAAAATCAGATTCAACACGGTGATATGAGGGAATGGGAAGGGATCAAAGGCTGGATACACCAAGGCCGCAATCGATCCCAAAACGCCCAAGAGAGCAAAATATTGCTTGATGTAGGTCCCTTTAGGGGCAAAGAGAAGCACCAACATGGCCAAGCGGCAATGATAAAAAGGCAAATTATCCGTCAAAGGCATGTGGGCGAGAATATACCAAGCATTGATGGTCAGGACTTGGATCAACTGTGCCCAATACCAAAAGCGTTGGTAGCTTTTAGACTGCGCATATCTGATGGAAAAGTAACCAACCACCAACAAAGATGCTGGCAGAATGAAATACCAGAGACCAAACTCAGGCGGAGCTGATTTTTGGTTCGTAAACAATAAATCCCAAAGTGTCATTTTATATCCCTTTAATTTATAAATCGTTTTTAATCACAATACAAATCTCGTTTCCCATCATAAACCTCCCAAAGGAAGTTCAATTGTTCTTCTGTATTGCGCTTGGTAGAAAGAGCAGGCATTTTCTCTCTCTCAAAAAATGCAAGATCGGAAATTTCCTGATTCTGTTGAAAACTTCCATCCAGCAATTCACATTCAAATACCAATTTCACATATTGGCGGCTTTGCAATTGGTAGCGATTGGTATCAAATACTGCCAACAAGCGATTGACACGTGCTAAATAGCCCGTTTCTTCTTGGATTTCCTTTAAAATATTTTCTTTAGGAGAATAGCCAACCTCACCAAAGCCACCCGGCAAAGCCCAGGTCTCTTCTCCCTGACCTTTCACTAAACAAAGTTTGTCATCTTTGACAATCCAGGCCCTTACATCAATCAAGGGAGTGTCGTAATGGTCTGTCGGACGAAACAAATCCGATAATTCTTGTGGATTCAAATCAGTCGCTTCTCTCACAAGATCCTGTAAAATAGCACGAATATCCTGATAGCGCTCTTGATCAAATGGATCTTTTGAAAACGCTAAGCCTGTATTGGTGATTGAAATCAAGCGCTGAATGTTCTTCAGTACATTATTACTCGCCATTCTCCAACTCCTCTACCAATTTGGCTAGATTCATAGAATTGCTTCCCTTGATGAGGATTTGATCCTGCTCTTTTAAGCTTTCCTTGACTTGTTTGACCAAGTCCTCAAACTGGTCTTCCTCAGCGGTCTTTTTGAAATAATAGACATGTCCGAGTGGGAACATCTGGCTCGCTAATTGAGCCAAGCCCGCAATGTCTTGACCGTAGAAAATCACCGTATCCAAGACATCAGGTGACAGGCTGAGAATCATTTGGTTGTGCAGATCAATGGATTGCTCCCCTAGTTCTTTCATATCTGCCAAGACCGCTAGCTTCCGGCCATTTGGATTGGCAGGAATGGTCGAGAAGGTTTCTAAAATCAGGCGCATGGCCGTCGGATTGGCATTGTAGACATCGGATAGGATATCCGCTCCGTTACTTGCCTTCTTCCATTCTGTACGGTTCTTAGTAAGCTCTAAGCCTTTAAAGCTTGCACGGATGGCCTCTTCACTGACTCCTTCTTGCAAGGCAACATAAGCCGCAATCATGGCATTGGTCGCATTGTATTTGCCTGTGACAGGTAAGTCAATAGCATCTGATAAGAAATTCGCTTCAAAGGTTAGGCTGTCCTTGCGTTCCTCCAACTTGGTAAGGCTGATGTCTGCTCCTTCACCAAAGCGCACAAGCTCTTGTTGACTCGGTAAAAAATCCTCGACAATAGGATCGGCCGGCACTAGAAGCAAGCCACCAGCTGGCATCCCATCCGCAATTTGCAATTTTCCTTTAGCGATTTCTTTGCGATCTTTGAAAAACTCCAGGTGAGCTTCCCCAATAAGGGTCACGATTGCTGCCTTTGGATGCGCAATTTCTGAGAGAAGATGGATATCTCCCAGATGGTCCTGCCCCATTTCAAGGACAAGCTTCTCTGTTCCTTCTGGCATATGGAGAACCGTATAAGGAAGGCCAATCTCGTTATTGTAGTTCCCTTGTGTTTTATAGGTTTTGTAGGTAGTTGACAGCAATTGAGCCAACATATCTTTGGTCGTTGTCTTACCGTTTGAACCGGTGACCGCCAAGACATCTACTTGACTCTTCTCCAATACATACTGGGCTAATTTTTGAAAGGCCGCTAGAACATCATCTACCAACAAATAAGGGTGGCCTTCTACTTCTTTTTCAGACAAGGTCGCTACAGCCCCATTTTCAAAGGCCGTCTTGATGAAATCATGCCCATCACGCGCCCCCTTAAGAGGGACAAAAAGGTCACCAGTCCCAATCAAACGGCTATCGAATTCAGGCTTGATAAGGGCTACATCTTCAAATTGGCTGATATCATTGCGAGCAGCCAGGACACCTGCTACTTCGTGCAAGGTTAGATTCATAGTATTCTCCTCTAAAAAGGGGGAGCAGGAAGAAAATCGACTCCTCATTGAGTTGATTCCATCCCCTACTCCCACTTGGAACAGATTCTTACAGTAAGTGTGCTTCGCGTTTTTCGAAAGTTGCTTTTGCCAACTCAACCAAACGCTCGATCAAATCAGGATAGGACAAGCCCATGTTGTCCCACAGCAAAGGATACATAGACCATTGGGTAAAGCCAGGCATGGTATTGAGCTCATTCAAGTAGATGCCCCCATCCTCTGTGTAGAAGAAATCACAACGGGAGAGACCTTTCCCACCAATCGCACGGAAGGCCAATTCGGCATTCTGACGCATGGTCGCAGCAACTTCCGCAGGAATTTCAGCTGGAATCGCCATCGTAATCTTATTATCGATGTATTTGGCTTCGTAGTCATAGAAGGCTACATCTTTGACCACCTCACCAGGGAGGGTGCTTTTGACATCGTAGTTACCCAACAATCCCACTTCGATTTCGCGCGCTACGACACCTTGCTCAACCAGAACACGGCTATCATATTTAAAAGCCAATTCCAAAGACTGACGAAGTTCTGCTTGGTTCTCTGCTTTTGAAATACCAACACTAGAGCCCATATTAGAAGGCTTGGTGAAGACCGGATAGGTCAATTCTTTTTCGATTAAGGCAATCTTAGCTTCTAGGTCATCTCCTTCAAGGACAGCCACATAAGGAACTTGTGGAATCCCTGCAGATTCTAGGACCCGTTTGGTGGTAATCTTGTCCATCGCCACACTAGAAGAAAGGATATCACAGCCCACATAAGGAAGTTTCAAGACTTCTAGGAAACCTTGAACCGATCCATCTTCTCCCATTGGTCCGTGAAGGACTGGAAAGACAACCGCTCTTCTTGGTAGATACTGCTCGGAGATACTTTAGCTTCCCAATCAATGGTCTCGTTGGTCATCAAGCGTTCTGTTTCAGCAGGCTTCTCATCAAAACTTTGGGTCTTAATGAAGTCTCCCGCCTGAGTAATGAAATAGGTCTCAACAGAATACTTGTCATAATTAATCGCCCGCATGACGCTTTCAGCTGAAAGTACAGACACTTCGCGCTCTGCGCTACGGCCACCATAAAGAAGTACAATTTTTTCTTTTGCCATTGTTTGGTCCTAATCCTTTTTTTAATTTTGTGCTTCCTGATTGACTTGTCAGAAACACACCTCACAACCGAGTTCGTCCCTCTAGTATACCACACTTTAAAAAGAAAGAAAACGAGAGAGAACACCTAAAAAACAAAAAAACCGGAGGGGTTCCTCCAGTTTCTGTAACCGCTTATAACTCGGTTCGATTTTCAATAGCTCGAAGAAGGGTCACTTCGTCCGCATATTCGATATCGGCTCCGACAGCTAATCCACGTGCCAAGCGCGTCACTTTGATGCCAGCTGGTTTGAGGACGCGTGAGATATACATAGAAGTTGCTTCCCCATCTGCAGTTGCATTGGTCGCCACAATCACTTCTTGGACCTCATGATCCATTAATCGTGTAATCAAGGACTTGAGGTTAATATCATCTGGTCCGACCCCATTCATAGGCGAAATCAAGCCATGAAGGACATGGTAGCGACCATGGTACTCCTGGATATTCTCCATGGCCGACACATCTCGACTATCTTCTACCACTAAGATGGTCGATGGATCGCGAGTCTCGTCTCGACAAATGGCACACTCTTCTTCATCTGTTAGGTTACCACAGATGGAACAATAGCTTAATTCCCGCTTTGCTGACAAGAGATTCTTGGCAAACTCATTGACATCGTCATCACTCATTCCGATGGTATAAAAGGCCAGACGAGTTGCTGTTTTGATCCCAATACCAGGGAGCTTCGAATAACTTTCAATTAATTTTGCGATAGGTGTTGGATAGAGCATAGCTTCCTTTCTAATTCATAGGATGTTTTTGCTGGTAGAGATTGATAATCTCTCTGGTAATACTGTGACTAACAGTCGCTTGGAGATTGGTATTGTGAGGGAAGACGACTGCCACCGCAATCTGAGGATTTTCAGATGGGGCATAGGCGATGACATTGGTATTTACAGCAGGGGTCCCACCATTTACAAATGTTTCTGCAGTCCCGGTCTTCGCACTGATTGGAACGGCAGCTCCTTCTCCGATGGTTTTACCAGTTGTTAAGCCACTGGTTCCGTATACCACCTGATAAAAACCTTGTTTAATGATAGCTAGATTTTCGGGTGTCAAAGCTACTTGATTGAGTTCTTTTGTTGCAATCTCTTCTTTCAGAGGGCCCAAACCTCCCTTGGCATCATTCTCATAAATTCCTTGGACCAGGTGTGGAGCCACGCGTTTCCCATCATTGGCAATGGTTGCAACATATTGAGCCAACTGCATAGGGGTATAGTTATCAAACTGACCAAAGGCGTCTGTTAGGTAATTACCAATCGTGAACTCTTTGGGAACATAGCCCGTTGATTCATTCGGAAGGTCAATTCCCGTCTCTGTTCCCAGACCATAAGAGGCAAAGGTCGAACGCAATTTGTTCATAGCTGGATCCAATTGGTCTGTCTTCAAACTCATATTTGGCTGATAGGGTTGGCCCATTAAATCAAGAGCTATCTGCACCATATAGGTGTTGGAAGAATATTCCAACGCTTGGACCGCATTGATTTCTTGGCTTCCAAACTGGGTGAACCAAGAAGTGATAGGAGCTGAACCAGAAAAGGAGATTGGTTGATCCAATAGGACTTGATTCCCAGAAATCACTCCATTTTCCCATCCTGCTGTCAAAGTCGCTGCTTTCACAACCGATCCTGGAACAAAGACATTGGTCACTGTTCCTAAAGCATCAGGGGTCAGGTCTTGCGAACCAGCCTCATGTTTCATCCCCGCCATCGCAAGGATTTTACCCGTTTTTGGATCTAAGGCAACAGCATAGACCCCTTCTGAGTAGGTGGCATTCCCAGCAGCCAATTCTGCCTGGAAGGACTTCTTCAAGATGTCTTCCACTCCTCTTTGGAAATCCAAATCAATGGAAAGCTTGATATTGTTCCCTTTGCTTCCTTTGGAGAGGGTTTCGATCTTTTCGACATTGCCATTCTTGTCCAAATGGATTTCTTTTTCAACCCGTTCTCCTTGAAGGACAGACTCATATTGTTTTTCTAGATAAGAAGTTCCGACGCGATCATTTAAGGCATAGCCTTTTTCCAAATAATCATCCACTTCTTCAGCTGGAAGACCTGCTTGCTCTGTCGACACACTACCGACGATGGAAGCCAAGGGGCTATCAACCACTTTTCGATCCCAACTCGTGATCACTTCAAATCCTGGAAATTCTTTTAAATGATCTTTGACCGTCGTTACCTGCTCATCGGACATCGGATCGGTCACAATCGTAGCACTGGCAAAGTTTTCAACGGCATTCATTTGGCTGAAGAGATAGATGGCTTTCTTTTCTTCTTCTGTATAGCCTAATTTTTCAGTCTCAATACTATCAACAGCATGCTGATAGATAGTTGCTTCTGGGAGTGGATTCCCGTCCGTGTCGATACGCTCCTCCTTGGGCAACTTATCCACTACCTCTTTATAGACTTCCGAATTTGCGAGATAAAAGTCGATCTCTTGACGCTTGGTGATTTGGGGATTCGAAACACTTACATAATTCAGAAGAAGCTGAGCTGTTTGACGCATTTCTTCTGCAGTAAACTTATTGCTTCGGGTAAAAGACAAGACCTTCTTGTCAACATTTTCTACCAGAGGCTGACCAGAAGCATCATAAATCTGTCCCCGGAGACTCCCTCTTGTTAAGTGTTTTTTGGTAGCTTTTGCCAATTTTTGTGTATAAAAACCTTGATGAGTAATCTGCATATAGCCTAGTCGAGCAATTAAAATCAAAAAGAGGGTACAGACTATACTGAATAACAAATAAAGTCGTCTAGTAATCCACCGATTATCAAATTTTCTCACCTTAGCATTCGCTTTTTTTGAACGTTTAGATTTTTGCGCCATACCTCTCCTTTCACCTTGATTCTCAGTCCCAGTCCCTAACAATACCTGGTAAAAATAGGATAACTTTAAAGGGAATCTGAGGAATATTTCTATTTTAAACTTAACTTCCATTATAGCACATTTCATCCAGACACGAGTCGCTAGACCAGATAAAATAATCGTCATTCTGAACTCCTCGGTAAGCATTCTTTTATGCATATGCGGGAGGCATAGCTCTTGATTGCAAAATAGCTCTTTCCTTAAATCACAGGAGACAAGTGATAGGAGATTTTTTGGTATAATAGAAACATCGAAAAAGTTAGTAAAGGAAACGATATGAAACTGATCTCATGGAATATTGACTCACTGAATGCCGCCTTGACGAGTGACTCTGCACGCGCAAAGCTCTCACAAGACGTCCTCCTCACCTTGGTTGCAGAGGATGCGGATATCATTGCCATTCAGGAAACAAAATTATCTGCTAAAGGACCAACGAAAAAACACTTGGAGGTCTTAGCAGAACTCTTCCCTGGATATGAAAATACTTGGCGGTCCTCTGTAGAACCAGCCCGCAAAGGCTACGCAGGAACCATGTTCCTCTACAAAAAAGAATTGACACCAAGGGTAACCTTCCCAGAAATCGGTGCTCCTTCTACCATGGACGTCGAAGGTCGGATTATTACCCTTGAATTTGATGACTTCTTTGTGACCCAGGTCTATACTCCGAATGCTGGAGATGGGCTCAAACGCTTGGAAGAACGCCAAATTTGGGATACCAAATATGCAGACTACTTGGCAGAACTAGACCAGCAAAAGCCTGTTCTAGCAACAGGAGACTACAACGTAGCCCACAAGGAAATCGACTTGGCCAATCCAGCCAGCAACCGTCGTTCCCCAGGCTTTACCGATGAAGAGCGTGCTGGCTTCACTAACTTGCTAGCCAAAGGGTTCACTGATACCTTCCGCCACTTGCATGGGGACCTTCCAGATCAATATACTTGGTGGGCACAACGTAGCAAGACATCTAAAATCAACAACACAGGCTGGAGAATTGACTACTGGCTCACTTCTAACCGAGTTGCGGATAAGGTGACCAAGTCAGCTATGATTGACTCAGGAGCTCGTCAAGACCATACACCAATTGTAATGGAGATTGATCTATAAGGAGAAAACAATGGACTATCAAGCCGTCATCCCTGAATTTGTAGTATCTGACATCGAAAAGTCGCGCCACTTCTACTGCGACTTGCTGGGTTTCTCTGTCCAATACGAACGTCCAGAGGAGAAATTTCTCTTCCTCTCGCTTGAAGACTGCCAGCTTATGCTAGAAGAAGGTAGCGCAGAAGAGTTAGCCCAACTGACCTATCCTTTCGGTCGCGGTATCAATATTTCCTTTGGCATCGAGGATGTTCCACAGCTCCACCAAAAACTGCTGGAAGCTGACTATCCCATCCATCGGCCCCTGACAAAAAGAGAATTTCGAGTAGGAGATAGCTTTATTTATCCCCATGAATTTGCGATTTTGGATCCAGATGGTTATTTCTTAAGATTTAGCGAATAAGAAAAAGGAGGCTCTTGGCCTCTTTTTCGCTAACTAATTATCCATTGACAGGCTTGCAAATCCACGGTCAAAAACAGTTGCTAAATCCCACAAAATCAACATGTCAAAGAACTTTGATAGCCATTTTTTGTATAATTAGGTAGAATGAAATCAGAAAGCGAGGAAATCTTATGCAAGTCGGAAAACAAATCCAGCACTATCGTAAAGAGAAAAACTTATCTCAAGACGAATTAGCTGAAATCATCTTTGTCAGCCGTCAATCGATTTCCAATTGGGAACGCGGCGCAACCTACCCGGATATTCAAAACCTGCTCCTACTAAGCAAGGTCTTTGAAGTGTCATTGGACCAACTCATAAAAGGAGATGTGGAAACCATGAAACAAATCATTCACGACCAAGAATTTATGCGCTATCAAAAAGATGCAGTGTTTTTTACCATTTTACTGATTGGCAGTCCTATCATCAGCACTCCCCTCATTCTTTATTTGGATGGATACGGCATCGCTATTAGTTGCTTGATTTTTGCAATCGCGATGTTCTACGCCCTACGCATTGAAAAATTCAAGAAAAAGCATAATCTTCGTACTTATCGCCAGCTTGTCGCCTATGAACAAGGACGCAGTCTGAGCGAGATTGAAGAAGCTGAAGAAAGGGGTAAAGATCCCTACCAAAGAATCCTCATTCCTATTCTATTTGTCCTTGGAATTGGCGCTATTACTCTACTGATTTCTTGGCTCTTACTTACTTTCTTCCCTATCAAATAAAAGCGAAGTCATTAGACCTCGCTTTTTAACTGTCTTTAAAGTTATACAATTGCGGATAGTGATCACATTCAGGATTTTTAGGATGGCAGATAGCCCGTCCAAAATAGATCATGGCCTGATGAGCTGGGAGCCAGCGTTCAGGAGGAAGAACGTCCATGACCCGTTTTTCCACTTCTAATGGTGTTGCTGATTTCTTGACGATGTCATGGTGCTTGCAAATCCGCTCTACATGGGTATCAACAGCAAAAGCTGGTATACCAAAGCCTACACTCATGACCACATTGGCTGTTTTCCGTCCGACTCCGGCTAAGCTCTCTAATTCTTCACGAGTCTGTGGGACGTGGCCATCAAAGTTATCCAACAATTGTTGGGCACATTTTTTGAGAAATTTAGCCTTATTGCGATAGAGGCCTAATTTGGAAATATGCTTGGCAATGTCGGCTTCACTGGCGACCGCCATGTCTTGAGGAGTTGGGAAAGCTTCAAACAAAGCGGGCGTTGCCTTATTGACCGCTGCGTCCGTCGTCTGAGCAGAGAGCATGACCGCTACTAATAATTCAAAATGGTTGCGAAAATCCAAACTTGGCTGAGCATCTGGAAAGAGGGCGATAATTTCTTCAATCACATGTCGTGCCCGTTTTTTTGATAAAACCATAACGTCTCCTTTGCATTACTAGACTTTATTATAGCATGAAGTCCGTCTATTTCTGAAGGAATCAGCTTAGAAAAGGAAGTAGGACAGAATGAAATTTAAATGATATTCATTCTGTCCCACTTCCTATTTATATTAGAGGCGCCTTAACTCTATTGTTTGTTTTACACCAATCTCTTCAAGAAAGAAATCAATGTTTGAGCAGAGCGTTCGCCAGCCTCTACGATAAATTCATCAAAAGAGATATTGGCTGCGTGATCTGCCGTATCACTCATAGCCCGAATGACCATGAAAGGACGCCCAGCTGCATGAGCGGCTTGGGCAATAGCCGCTCCTTCCATCTCAACTGCCAATACTTCTGGGAAATGTTCCCGAATTGCTGCGACTTTTTCTTCACTCGCGATAAAGCTATCTCCTGTTGTAATCAAGCCAACATGTGTGGTTGCAGCTTCTTCTTCCAGAACTTTTTTCATCTCTGAAACAAAATAGCGGCTGGATTCAAAGTAAAGTGGTTGACCTGCCATTTGACCATACTTATAGCCAAAGGCTGTCACATCCACATCATGATAGGCCAATTTGTCGGCAAGGACGATATCCCCAACGGCCATCCCTGGGGCAACAGCACCTGCAGAACCCGTATTGATAATGGCTTCCACTTTAAAATCATTGGCCAAGACTGCTACACTCATAGCAGACATGACCTTGCCGATACCACTTTCCACCAAGACCACTTCATGGCGACCAATCGATCCTGTATAGTAGACTTTTCCTAAGCGAAGATGTTTCTCTCCGTTCTGCAAAGCTTCCACTAAGATTTTTAACTCTTGTGGCATGGCCGCAATGATTCCAATTTTCATAATCGTCACTCCTTTGGTAGACGCTCCTTATAAGCGCCAAATTGCAAGAATTAACAAGATGAGGAGCAGGATGACCCAAAATAAAATCTTATTTAATTTTGATTGAAAAACCTCATCCTTTTGGTTTTCAATCCGACGGCTCTTGGTCACTGTAGGTTGGACTCTGATCGGAATGGTCTCCTGAGGATAGGAGGTTCCTCGTCCACCATCTACTTCTCTTGAGGTCACCGGCCGTTCATAACCAAAGCCTCTGTTTCCTGTCGGGAGAATTTTTGTCTCTTCCTCATCAAAGAGCGGGGGACCAGAGATCTCTTCTCCCCGGTTAGCCCGCTCAATCATTTCATCTGTTAATAAAGGTTTGCCCATGGGTTTCTCCTCTATTCTTTATTTGTTTTGTAGGTGTTTCCAGTATTGAATTGCCATAATGGTTTTAGCATCGCAGATATCACCCGTTTGGATCAAGCCCTCAGCTTCTGCTAAAGTCACCTCAAAGAGCTCCAAGGTCTCATCTGCATCTTGAGGGCGAGGATTTTCCACTTTTTTCAAATTGGTCGCAAGATAGAGTTTGATCCGCTCGTTGCAAAAACCAATGGCAGAATAAAAATCATACAACAACTCTAGATCCGCTGTGTAACCAATTTCTTCTTCCAATTCACGCAAAGCAGCTGCTTGGGGATCCGCATTTTCACCCTTTTCCAACTTGCCTGCTGGGATCTCTACAGAAGTTCTCTCGATCGCCTTGCGGTACTGCTTGACCAAAATGGTCTTGCCCTCATCTGTGATCGGTAAAACCGCTACTGCTCCATTATGAAAAATCAAATCACGCTGTGCTTGACCTTTCCCATCTGGCAGTTCCACTTGATCTGTGACTACTTGGAAAATCGGTCCTTGATAAATCTCCTTGCGATCAATGGTTTTTTCTTCAAATTGCATGAAAATCTCCTATTTATTCTTAGGATGGTGAGGAAGGCGAGTCGCGTACTCATCCTTATTGACTTGACGGCCACGACCAATCGCAATCGCATCAGCTGGTACATCCTTGGTAATGGTGGATCCAGCACCGACTAGGGAATTGTCGCCTAACTCAACTGGTGCAATAATGGTCGAATTTGAGCCGACAAAGACATTGTTGCCAATAAGGGTCTTGTATTTATTCTTCCCATCATAGTTGACAGTGATGGTTCCTGCACCAAAGTTGACGTTGCTACCGACTTGGCAGTTACCAATATAGGTCAAATGACCCGCTTTGGTATTTTCGCCAATAGACGAACCTTTGACTTCGACAAAGTTTCCGATATGGACATCTTTTGCAAGGCTAGAACCTGGACGAATATGGGCGTAAGGTCCTACTGTCACACCATCGGCTACGGTGCTTTCTTCAATCATAGAGTTGGTAATAACAGCACCTGCACCGATTTCACTATCCACGATATAGGTTCCATTGGTTAAGACTGTCTCAGCCCCAATTTTTGTGTGCCCTTTTAGGGTAACATTGGCTTCGATTTGTACCTCAGGAGCGATTTCGACATCGATATCGATATAGGTCGCATCAGGGTTAACAAAGCTCACTCCATTAACCATGTGGGCTTGGTTAATGCGACGACGCATGATGCCTTCTGCTGTCGCAAGGGCCACGCGGTCGTTAACCCCAAGACTTTCATCAAAATCTTTGAGCGTATAGGCTCCAACTTTCTCTCCTGCTTCTCGGAAAATCCCAATCACATCTGTGATATAGTATTCACCTTGGGCATTGTTGGTGTTGATATTCTTTAAGGCTTCAAAGAGGCGGGCATTGTCAAAAACATAAGTCCCTGTATTGATTTCTTTGATTTGCTTTTCAAAATCTGTCGCATCTTTTTGCTCGACGATGCGAAGCACTTCCGCATTATCATTACGGACAATCCGACCATAGCCAAATGGATTAGCCGCTTCGGCTGTCAAAATCGTTGCCACATTCTTGTGGTTGATATGAAAATCGATCAAGTGTTTGAGGCTTTCACCCGTAATCAAAGGAGTATCTCCTGCGATAACAAGGGTGTGGCCTTCAAGAGCTTCCAAGACTGGCTCTGCCATCATAACTGCATGACCAGTTCCCAATTGTTCGGTTTGTTTGACAAACTCGGTTTGTCCAGCTAAGACTTGCTCCACCAATTCCGCCTTGTGGCCCACAACCGTCACAGTCTTTTCAGGTGAGATGGCTCCAACACTACGGAAAACATGTTCCAACATGGAGATCCCTGCAACCTTGTGAAGAACTTTAGGCAAATCTGATTTCATACGGGTACCTTTTCCCGCTGCTAAAATAATGGCATAATTTGGCATAACATTTCTCTTTTCTGTACAATATCGCTTACATTATACCATTTTTTAGCTGATTTGAAAAATTGACGTAGATCAAAAAACTCTCCTAAAAGGAGAGCCAGATTAAGATCATATCTTCGTTGAGACTTTCCTTAGGTGAGTACGGACATCAGCGAACTTCTTCGAAGTTCCATGATTTAGTTTTGAACCTAAAGTTTCAAAACTCCCGAGCGCTTGAAACTTTAGGTTTCAAGCGCTTTTCTCACAGCGGAAAGTCTCAAAAAATATTTTAATAGTTCTAAGAACTGGGCAGTATTTTTAACTTGTCACAATCACTAGGCCTATTTTGTATAAAAACAGTTATTTTTTTTTCTGATTTTCTAAATGGAGAGCGTATCTATAATGGATAAACCTTGCGAAATTCTTCTAAAACCACCTTGCTATCAGGTGTAAACGTCAGACCTGCTTCTTCTAGACAGGCTTTGAAAAAGTCTTCATGAACCTGACGCCAATAAGCTAAGGATTTGTCTCCTTCGCCTTCCTTGTAGGCATGGTCGGCTGACACTTGATGAAAAGGTTGAACAGAAACTTTTGTAAGTTCGACAATGCAGACAGCCTGATCTTGACTGTCTAAAATGACATCGAAAGTCCCTTCTTGTGGAAGGGGTTCATCTTCTACTGTATAGAGGTCGTAGGCTGAGGCGGTTGCAGTCTTTTCGCCTCTTAGAACCAAGTCAGCCAAGAGATCTGCCTCTACTCCAAAAGCCCAGGCGTCTATCTCATCACCGATAGAGAGATTGATTTTCTTGTATGCATTCCACATTTCTTGCGGTGTCATGGGTTCTCCTTTGTAATTTTTTACTTTCCTCTTTTATATGTTTAAGATGGTCTGCATGGTCAATTTCTAAATCAAAAATTTCTGGAATAGAGCTGTAATGGAGAATACATTCGATACCCATCTGATTCATTTTTTGTATGAAAGAAGTATTCAGATAGCCTGCTACAGCAAAATCAATCTTGTTATTCCTTGCTTTATCCTGCATCTGTCTCAACATATCTAACATAATTGGACTTTCCATATCATGCCATTGACTGTTTCTCACAGTCGCAAAAATAAAAGAAGTTAAATCATTCATTCCAACTACAATCTTTGAAATACCAGTTTCCAGTATTCTGTCTAAGTCAAAATAAGCTGACGGTAATTCGATCATCGTACCGACTTTCCCAGTAAAACCATGCTGACGTAACACTGTAATAGCTTGTTTTAATTGGTCGGCATCATTGACAAAAGGAAAAATAACAGACAGATTGGGATTGGTTTGAAAAACTTCTGTAACAACATTTGTCTCAGCCTGAAATTCATCTGGACATGCCAACAAACGCCTGATACCTCTGTATCCAAATAAGGGGTGGCGTTCGTCAAAATACTCTTTAGTCCCGTCTAGACTATTTGCTTCTGCATTTGTTAACTCTGAAAAGCGATACCAGACTTCTTCATCTGAGTACAAATGACAAATAGTGTCTAGATAATCTTTTACAAATTGCTGACAATTTGGTAATAGTATGTTTTGGTTTAGTTCTCTCAACAAGTATTCCCCACGAATCAAGCCGACGTGGTGCAATAAATGGGAATAAACTTTTTCAACAATTCGTTCTCCACTAAGAGCTAGTTGATTTTGCATGTTCATTCACCTCGTCTTAAAAGATACAATATCAGATATCATTATACGACACTTTCCTCTAGTTCAAAAGCTTCATAAGGTTCAACTAACTCATATCCTAAAAATTCTGCTACTTTTTTGGAAGCCTCGTTATGAGCATCCCAAAGTGGAAACATATCTCTGTTTAAACTCTCTAGAATCATTGCAGCACCAAGCTTTTTAGCAAATCCATTTCCTTGTTCGTTTGGTCTAGTTGCAACTTCCACTTCAACTGCTCCTTGGTAAACTAACCCTGAGGAAATCCCAGCAATCAGTTCTTTATTTTTAAGAATCACAAAGCCAAATCCACCATTTAAAGCAAAATCCTGGTAGGACTCAAAATCCCCCTGTAAATCTTGTGACCATTCTTCCTCAGAAAGGCAGTTATAAATACGATTATCAATAGGTACAATATTGCAACCTTTCTCTAACTGACTAACTAGATCATTTAGAAATTCAACTTGAAAATTTGCCTTATCCTTAAAAGAATAGCGAGTAAAAGAAATTAACCCAACTTGCCGATGCAGAAAATCTTGCCACTTAGTGTCTTCTGAAATAATAATCTTATAATCTAAACCATATTGCCTAACAAAATCTTCCCAAAATCTAGAATTTAGCTCCCCTGCAAGGAATAAAAAATTCCCAACATCATAAAAACTTGTTGTCCTATCACTGTTTCGGTAGACAGTTCCGATTTTAGATTTAAGACCATAGAAAACCATATTTTTCTTCCATGTTTTAAATAGTTCCATTATCCCCCATCTTCACCTTCCAATTTCTATAGCTTGTCAGTTCCAATTCTGGAAATCCTCCTAACTCTGCCTTCACTTTTAATACTAAGGGTGAGGCATTTTCTTCGGTCATCTGCTCAAGAGGAAGCCAAATGGCATTTGCTGAATCATTGCTTCCATCAAAAACTTCATGAGGAAGGGATTTTTGAGAGCTCTCGAAATCGAGTACGATATCATAAAAGGCCATGATATGGTGTACGGCGAAGTCTTGCCCCTCTTCTTGAACCATCACGTCATAAACCCTAGGATTTGAGTAACTATTAATTGTATATCCTGTCTCTTCCAGAACTTCTCTCTTGAGGGTTTCTGTCAACCCCTCACCGAGTTCCTGACTACCAGCCGGTAGATCAAAACGATTTTGATAAGGTCCTCTCGTTTTCTCAATGCAAAGCAATTTCCCATTCTCATAGCAAACGCCATAGACACCAAAGTGTTTTTTGATTTCCATATTCTACTCTTTCTAAAAGTCCAAGATCAATAACTTACCCTATCCCTTAAAAGGAAAGAGGCAATAGATTTCATGCTCCTTGATATACTTCTTCAGTATCTCCATATTCTCTTCGATTTTTGTCTGGATATCTGTCTCTTCACAAGTTGACTCAGTAATAAAGAGGCGAATTTTCAATAAATCTGCCAAGTATAGCAGACGACGTTCCATTTCCGATTCAGGACTTGAAGCTTGCTCGATTTTTGCAAGCTTTTGCTCCAAGCTATCACCATTCAAAAATCTCTGATGAACTCTCCTTCTTATTTTTTGAGTGGATTCCTCCCCTTGCTCTAATGGAGATAAAAGGAGTTTTTTATAGGCAGATAGCTTTTTTTCTGTTTCTCTTTCCATATAGGCCAATAAAACCAGAGAGCTCGCAACAAAGGTCCAAGTGTTATAATTCCCTTCAAATGGGACTTGTATGATCCTATCTAATAACTTCTTAGCCATTTCCTCTTGACCATCCAGATAAAGTAAATAGGCTAGATGATTCAGCGATTCGAGATAGCTAGCTTGGGTTTTCTTATTCTTTTTGGGAACCTGGTTTAAATACGAGACGAACTCAGCATCATTTTCAATCTCTTCGATTAGTTCTTTCACTTTCATTTCTTTTCTCCTATCCGTTTCTTTTTTCTTGTTACTGAGAAAGGCTTTTTCTCAGGTCAATTTCACCGAAATAGATATTCTTTCGCTATCGCTTGAACATCCGGGGAAAGGTAGCGCTCTATCAAGTCACCTGTCCCTGCAATATAATCCTCCAGAGGGACATCTTCTCTTTGGCCCCAGAAATTTGAAAAAGCAAAATAGAACTCAAAAAACTCCGTCAAACTTGCGCTGAGTTTGTAGAAATTAGGATCTCCAGGACTGCCCGCGTAAACAGGGGATTTTTCATCTATCATATCGCAGAAAAGAATATCGTCTGTATCTGTAGTAGCGAATATCTGGTATTGCCCTTCACTAAATTGAAGAACATCTTGTAAGGCCCAAGATTCGACTGTCCTTGCAGGAGAGTCTAATGGCAACAAAACAATATTAAAATTTTGATTGGCAAAAAACAAATCCTTATCGAACTCTATATGTTGATAGTAAGCAAGCAATTCTCCTGTCAAATTGGAAGACTGGATCCTTAATTTTTCGTTTGAAAAACTCACCAATTGGGGGATAAACGTTGTTTCCTCATAGAGTTTAATGATCTTTTTTAATACAGTAACTACTGCCATATTTCTTTCCGTGGTCATTCTTCTTACATCTCCTTTAAGAATTCCAGCCACATCTTCACATCTGGATTTATCTCATGCGCTACCTCAGCATGCTTTCTATAATCCATATCCAAGTAGCCTTGTTCATTCCGGAAAATAATACCTTGTTCATAACATACTTTAAAGGTTGTGAGCATGGATTTCAATGACCGGTATTCGACCTGAGGTTCTTCTTCATACACGTAAACACCATGTATTTGACCCTGAGATTCTGGAGCCAAGTTCATGGCATAAAAATCTCCCCCTCCACTGGCAAAAATTGGGAACCAAAATTTGTTCCAAACATCCCTTGCTCTTAGTTCCATGTAGGTCTGGATACTTTCTTCCAGAGACATCAAATAGAAGCCAGGAAAAAATGCCAGCTCACCAAGTGTGATTCCCTCACTATCTTTTGATCCGTTTCTCCAAGCATAAAGGGCATGCAAGTCTTGGTTTGGTTGCAATGGGATTTCCTCAAACAATTCTTGAATTTTTAAAGAAGTTATTCCCGGATTTAGATGGTCTACACAAGAATGATCTAGCTGTTGGAGACTTTTTTCAATCTCATTTAATAATTGGGTAATCGTTTCCATTTGTTCTCCTTACCTTGTAGTTCAGTTTCTTCGTCCCTATAGTAGGGCCTTCCCATTATTCAATCCCATCCTCTTTGTTATACTCTATCATGCATTTGACTGCATATTCTACCCATTCCCAAAAGTCGTTAAACTCTTTCCGTTGCTCCCATCCTTCGGCAGCAAAATCATGAATGAGTTGGACCTTATTGCCCTTTCCTATTTCAAAACAAGCTGTATCATCACAATCTCCTCTTTTAGCAAATGGAATCAACTTTCTGCTTGGGTATCTTTCCTGCAATCCCTCATACAAAGATAGGGCCCATTCTGAATCCAACAGATACCAACAATCAAAATCAACTAAATTGAGTTCAATCAATTTTTTAAACGATTCAGGATACTGAAATAGCCTTTCATCAAGTAAATAGTTTTTCATTTCTTATTTCCTTTTGGTACAAGATTGATATAGGATGCTAAGTCAACATTATTTTCAATCTCTTCGATTAGTTCTTTCACTTTCATTTCTTTTCTCCTACCGGTTTCTTTCGTCAGGATATTGACCAGTAAATCTGCACTTTCACTCCGCCCTAATAAGTCGTTTTGACTATTTCTCCCGAACAAATATAGGTTTTAAAGAAGTTTTTAGGAATAGAGGCAATCTTAGGTGTAATGGATAAGCCATAGTTTGCAAAATCTAAAGCCAGCTTTTTAGAATCGATCGAATCATAATACTCAACATACAATCTGCATAAGTTCACTTTGGTGATAGAGAATTGTTCTAACAACCAATCCTTATCAAGATCCTTCTCGGGATCTATGCTCGAAAATACGGTAGGATAGGATGAATACTGAGCAGTAAAATCGATGGCCTCTTGGACAGCTTTTTCCAATTCAGCTTGATCCGGCCCATTTTTATGATTGATAGAACCTAATCGAGTCCGTAAAGCACAATCCACTTCTTCTAACAGTCCCGACTCCAGAAAGAGGGGATGAAGGCCAACATTCACAAAATAGGCACTACCATCTGATTTTCGTTGAAAATAGATGACTGTGTAAAAATCATGATCGACTTTATAATAGTTATGGGTTCGCTTTAGTCGCGAAAAGCCATTTTTTACGAAGAGTTCTTTGGCCTCTTTCATTTCTTTACCTCTCTTCTAACAGGATGTGGAGAGTTCCTCATTGCACTTTACTAGGAATCTAAATGGATATAGGTGATTCCTATAATTCCTTGCGATTGCATGGGTTATTGACGGTCTCCATCTATTCTACACAACTAGTCTAAGATCGTTCCTAGAATCATCTTGTTTTGCTCGGATAGCTGAAAGTTATCCATGAAATAAAGT